>Ga0209963_1000144_pt1 | contig 259938 bp, 260 predicted proteins | sample ThiBio_1000_biof_2_FD_183957 | JGI IMG/M metagenome (GOLD analysis project Ga0209963, IMG submission 183957) | Wastewater bioreactor microbial communities from Cape Town, South Africa - Thiocy_cont_1000_biof (SPAdes) | ecosystem: Engineered > Bioreactor > Thiocyanate-remediating >... | reverse complement strand
GCTCGCGGAACGCGATGACGCTCGGGATGCGGAGCGCCCACGTCGCCCGCAGGTCGATGTGCCTCCCGGTGAGGTCGACGACCGGCACCTCGAGCACCTGCAGGCGGAGCCGCCTGCCCGCGCGGTCGCGGTTGAGGAGCGTCACGGCCGCGGCGATCGCTCCGCCCGCCGACGTTCCGGCGATCGCGACGCGCTCGCGGTCGAGACCCAGGTCGTCCGCCCGGTCGAAGAGCCACTCCAGCGCGGCATGCCCCTGCTCGATCTGCGTCGGGTACCGGTGCTCGGGCGCGAGGGCGTAGTCGACGGCGACCACGACGACGGATGCCGCGACCGCGCGACGGCGGTTCGCGGCATCCGTCGTCGGGTAGTCGATCCCGCCGATGCGGAAGGCGCCGCCGAAGAACGTGAGGACCGCGGGCGCCGGCGTGGGGAGGTCGGCGGGGCGGTAGACGCGCACGCGCACGGCCGGGTAGCCGGGAACGGGGAGCTCGAAATCCTCGATGCCGACGTCGGGGCCGGGCGTGCCGACGTTCGCGAGCTCGGCGCGATCCCACGCGCGCGCCGCACGACGGTGCTTCGCGCGCGCCGCCGAGCCGGGCTGCGCCGAGCCGGGCCGCGCGGCCGAGCCGGACTGCGCCGAGCCGGGCTGCGCGGCCCCCGTCGCGCGTCGCGCGATGCCCGCCGTGCCGTCGGGGGCGTGGGCGCGGACCGCGCCCCACCACGAGCCGACACTCCGGCGCACGCCCTTCACCGCCTGGGCGATGAGGTAGCGGCGATGCACGCGCAGTCGCTCCGCGAAGAACGGGTCCAGCGGCATCCGAACCCCCTCACGTCACGGTCGACCCCGCCTCGATCGTACGGCGGCGCGGCGCCGAGTCTGCCCGGGGTGGGGCGACCCCGCACGACCTCAGCGTCGGGCCGAGCGGTCGCCCCAGTCGGCGGCGGCGCCGCCCTGCGGACCGTGCGCGCGGAGGTACGCGATATGGATGCGCTCGCACGCGAGCCGCAGCGACGTCGCCCAGCCGATCACGTCCCCGCGCCAGATCGCCTTGTAGCGCACATCCGACCCGTTCATGATGCGGCGCAGCTCGACGCGGCCGTACTCGCGGCCGGACGGGTCGATCATCCGCCACGTGCCGGTCGGGCCCTCGACGGCGGCCATGATCGGATGCCACTCGGCCACGGGATCCCCTCTCCCCGGCCGATGGGTCCACCGTACGACACCACCACCGACAGTGGACACCCGTGCCGTCGCACAGGAGGATCGAGGTGCTCGGCATCCCATCCGCGCTCCCCGAAGGAGAGACATGACGTTCCAGGCCTACCTCGACAACATCGAGGCGAAGACGGGGCTCACCCCGCGGCAGTTCGTCGCCCTCGCCCACGAGAAGGGCTTCGACGAGAGCACGAAAGCCACACCGATCGTCCAGTGGCTGGCGGACGACTACGGTCTCGGGCGAGGTCACGCCATGGCGCTCGTGCACGTCATCACGAAGGGGCCGCAGATCTCGACGAAGCACGTCGGGACGGACGGCGTCCACTCCGACCCGAAGGATCACCTCTGGCTCGACGGCGTGGCGACCAAGCCCGAGGGGTACTGAGCCGCGGATCGCGGCTCACCGCCGTCGCGGGCGCATGACGGCGTGCGATTTCGCGGATCAGCCTGGCGGCGCGCCGTCGACGCGGGCCGGTCTGCCGCGTGTCGGGCGGCTCGGTCCGTGTTTTGCGACGGATGCCCGCGGCGACGGATGCCCGCGGCGCTGGTCTCACGCGACACCCCGCGGATCGCGGCCCATCACCGTCGGGAGCAAATGACGGATCCCGGTCGCAGGGCGTCGTCCAGCGCCCCCCGGGCCGGACGGCGACGACCTGCGACCGAAGCCCGAATCGAGGGCGCGGGTCAGTAGACGCCGGGGTCGCTCTCCGACCGCTGCTGCGTCACCTGCTCGCGACCCGCGGAGTCGACGGTGCGCGTCGTCGCGACGGTCGAGCGCTTGCGCACGAGCAGCACGATGCCGATGAGGAAGACGATCACGCCGGCACCCATCAGGATGTAGCCGACGAGGTGGAGGTCGATCCACGACACCTGCACGTTCACCGCGAAGGCGAGGATCGCACCGATCACGAAGAGGACGATTCCGGTTCCGATGCTCACGAGGGGCTCTCCTTTCGACGCGCCGTGGTGCGGCGCGCGGCACCCACCGGGAGCGGGCACCCGCGGTCGATCGTGGCGCATCCCCGGCCGACCGCCCATCGCCTTGACAGGCGGGTGCCGGGTGGGGTAGCCGCGCAGGTCGTACGACCATCGTCCAATGGTGGCCGCGTGCGGATCCGACGAGTGTGAAGGAGTACCGAACGACCCGCGCTTCGCCGAAGCCGTCTCGCGGGACAGAATGAGCGAAAGGTCTGAACATGAGAAACCGAATCCTCCTCGCCGCGGGTGCCCTCGTCGTCGTCGCCGTGCCCGCCGTGGTGGGGCTGTGGGGCAACGCGTCGTTCGCGCAGTCCGTTCCCGTCCGCGTCCCCGCGTCCGGACAGGTCGTGACGCCGACCCCCAGCCCCACGGTCGACGACCACGGCGGCGCGACCCCACGCGACCAGCGCACGGAGCCGGGCGACGATCGCCGCGGAAACGGCGGCGCCACGGCGACCCCGCGTCCCTCCGAGTCCGCCGACGACCACGGCGGCGACGCCCCGCGCGACCAGCGCACCGAGCCGGGCGACGACCGGGACGTGAACGGCTCGGGCACCTCGGGCACCTCCGGCTCGGGCTCGGGCTCCTCCGGCTCGGGCACCTCGGGCTCCGGCTCCTCCGGGCACGGTGGTGACGACGCCGCCGGTGACGACCACGGCGGCTCCGGTCACGGCGGCCACGGTGGTGACGACTGAGTGACCTCTGCCGATGCCGCGCTCTCCTCGGCCGCCGATCCGGTGGTCGAGGAGTCGCGCGTGCCCTGGATCGTCCTCGTCGCCGCAGCGCGCGCCGAGACCGCGCGGCGGCGCCCGCCTCGGACCCGCACCATCGTCATCCGCCTGGCCGCCGGTCTCGTCGCTGTGCTCGCCGTCGTCCTCGTGCTCGCGGCCTGGGCGGCCCAGTGGCTGGCCGAGCGCGAGGCCGTCAACGATGCGGCGACCGTGACGGATGTGCTGGCCGAGGCGGTGGTCCAGCCCGCGTTGACGACGGCGCTCGCCGACGGCGACGCCGCCGCTGTGGCGCAGTTCGACCGGATCGTGCGCGACCAGGTGCTCGGCGACGGCGTCGTCCGCGTGAAGCTGTGGAGCCCCGACGGGGTTGTGCTGTACGCCGACGAGCCCGCGCTGATCGGGCGCTCGTTCGCGCTGGACGACGCGCAGCGCGAGGCGCTCGCGCATCCGTCGACCCGGGCCGCCGTGTCCGACCTGTCCGAGAAGGAGAACGAGTTCGAGACCGGCTCGCGCCTCCTCGAGGTCTATCGACCGGTGTGGGTGCCCGACGGCCGCGAGCTGCTGTTCGAGGTGTACCTGCCGTACGACCCGGTGGCGGCGCGGTCGGCCGACCTGTGGCGGGGCTTCGCGGGCGTGACGACGAGCAGCCTCCTCCTGCTGGCCGTGCTCACCGCGCCGATCGTGTGGGGGCTCCTGCGCCGCGTGCGCGACGAGGAGCGCCGGCGTGCCGCGCTGCTCCAGCACGCGGTCGAGGCATCCGATGCGGAGCGCCGCCGCATTGCGGGGACGCTCCACGACGGACCGGTGCAGGACCTCGTGGCGACGAGCCTCGCGGTCGAGAGCGCGGCGGATGCCGAAGCCCGGCGCGGCGAGCACGAGTCGGCGACGCGGCTCAGGGATGCCGCGGCCGCCGTCCGCGGGGATGTCCGCGTGCTGCGGTCGCTGCTGATGGACATCTACCCTCCCGGGCTCAGCGCGGCGGGCCTCGGCCACGCGCTGGACGACCTCGCCGCGACCGCGCGCAGCCGAGGGGTGGCGGTCGAGCTCGACGTGCCGACCGCGTGGGAAGGGCTCCCGGCGGCAGACGAGCAGCTCCTCTACCGCGTCGCGCAGGAGGCGCTGCGCAACGCGGTGACGCACGCGGCACCCTGCCGCGTCGTCATCCGGCTGCACCGTGCCGGCGACGACCTCGAACTGGAGGTGGAGGACGACGGCCCCGGCTTCGATCCGGCGGTGCTCGGCGCGGAGCCCACGGGCGGCCATCTCGGTACGCGCGTCCTCGTCGACCTCGCGGCGCAGGCCGGCGCCGAGCTGTCCCTCGCGACCGCGCCGGGGGAGGGGACGCGCTGGCGCCTCCGGCTCCCGGCGTCCGCGCCGGCGGAGGCGGCGTCGTGATCCGCGTGCTGGTGGTCGACGACCATGCGATGGTCCGCGAGGGCCTGGCCTCCGTGCTCGCGGCGGACGGCGACATCGAGGTGGTGGGTGCCGCCGCGAACGGCGCGGAGGCCGTCGACCTCGTCCGCGGGCACGATCCGGACGTGGTCGTGATGGACCTCTCGATGCCGGTCATGGACGGCGTCGCCGCGACCCGCGCCGTGCGCGACGCGGCGCCGGGCACGCGCGTCCTCGTCCTGACGTCGTTCACCGATCGCGACCGCGTACGCCGTGCGATCGAGGCGGGGGCGGTGGGATACCAGCTGAAGGATGCCGAGCCCGCCGAACTGCGGGCGGCGGTGCGCGCCGTCCAGGCGGGTTTCGCGCCGCTCGACCCTCGGGTGGCGGGCGCACTGCTGCCGACGGGGGATCCCGCGCACGGCCTCAGCGCGCGCGAGCGGCAGGTGCTGCAGCTGGTGACCGAGGGGCGCGCGAACAAGCAGATCGCGTCGGCGCTCGGCATCAGCGAGGCGACGGTGAAGGCGCACCTGGGACGCATCTTCCGCGAGATCGGCGTCGCCGACCGTACGAGCGCGGCGCTGTGGGCGCGCGACCACCTCTGACGGGTCGTGGTCGGCGACGCACGACCGTGTCAAGGACTGCCCACGGTCGGTCGCGGCGACTTAGGGTGAGAGCGACGGTCGGCTCCCGGGTCCGCCCGCGCCGCAAAGTGGAGGTCCCGCTCTGAACGACCCCGTACCCGCGCACCGTCCCGCGATCGTCTCGATCGGAACGGCCCGGCCCGCGACGACGCTCGCGCAGTCGTCGATCCGCGACCTGTTCGCCGCCCAGCCGGGCGTGGACCGCCTGGGCGCGCGCCTCATCCGCGCGGCGTTCGACGGCGCCGCCATCGACCGGCGCGCCACGGTCATCGCCGAGCTCGGCGAGCTCGAACCCGGCGAACCCCGCGAAACCCGCGATCCCGACGGCCCGCGCCCCGACGACCACGAGCACGTGTTCCTCGACGCCGACGGGCGAGTGCTGTCTCCGCTCACCGGCGTCCGCAACGCCGTCTACCGGCGCGAGGCGCCCGGTCTCTTCGCGGCCGCCGCCGCTGACGCCCTCGCCCGCGCGGGGATGGCCGCCGCGGAGGTCACGCACGTCGTGACGGTCTCGTGCACCGGCTTCTTCGCCCCCGGCCCGGACTTCCGCCTGGTGCGCGACCTCGGCATCCCGGTCACCGTCGAGCGCACGCATCTCGGCTTCATGGGCTGCTCCGCCGCCCTCCCGGCTCTGCGCACCGCGGGGCACATCTGCGCCGCGCAGCCGGACGCCGTGGTGCTGGTCGTAAGCGCGGAGCTCTGCTCGCTGCACCTGCGGGCATCCTCCGACCCGGATCAGATCGTGGCGGCCGCCGTGTTCGCGGACGGCGCGGCGGCGGCGGTCGTCAGCGCCGCCCCGGCGCGCACCCCCGGCCCGCGGCTCGAGCTCGACGCCTTCTCCACCGCCATCACCGATGACGGCGAGTCCGCCATGGACTGGACGATCGGGGACGAGGGGTTCCGGATGGTGCTCACCGCCGACGTGCCGCGCATCGTGGGGCGGGAGATCCGCGACGCCGTGCGTCCGACGATCGGCGACACGGCTCCGGATGCCGTCGACGCCTGGGCCATCCATCCCGGCGGTCGGAGCGTCCTCGACCGCGTGCAGTCCGGGCTCGGCCTGTCCGACGACGCGATGTCGACCTCCCGCGAGGTGCTCCGCGCGCACGGCAACATGTCGAGCGCGACGGTCATGTTCATCCTGCAGCGCCTGCTCGCCGACGATGCGCTCGCCGACGGAGCGACGATCGTCGCACTCGGTTTCGGACCCGGGCTCACGGTCGAGACGGCCCGGCTCACGCGGCGGGCGCCGGCGTGAGCCTCCACGCGCGCGACGCGGACCTCGTCGAGCTGATGGACGACCCGGCGTGCGACCCGGTGCAGCTGCGTCGCACGCTCCGGCGGTTCCGCACGCTCAACCCGCTCGTCTCGGGATGGGGCCGCGTCTACCGCACGCACATCCGTCCCGCGCTCGCCGCGGCATCCGGCCCCGCGCGCATCCTCGATGTCGGATGCGGCGGCGGCGACGTCCTGCGTCGCGTCGTGGCAGCCGCCCGGCGTGACGGGTTCGCGGTCGAGGGTGTCGGTGTCGATCCGGACGCGCGGTCGATCGCGGTGGCCGAGGAGGCCGCGCCGGTCGCGGGAGTGACGTACCGGCGCATCGACAGCGCGGCGCTCCTCCGGGAGGGAGCGCGGTTCGACGTCGTCATCTCGAACCACGTGCTCCACCACCTTCCGGCTGACGGGGTCCCGGGGTTCCTGGGCGAGTGCGCCGCGCTCGCGTCGCGCATCGCGGTGCTCTCCGACATCCGCCGCTCGCGGGCGGCCTACGCGGCCTACGCCGTCGGCATCACGCCGCTGGCGCCCGGTTCGTTCCTGCGCACGGACGGCCTTCGCAGCATCCGGCGCAGCTACACCGCGGCGGAGCTCGCGGCCGTCGTTCCGGATGGCTGGGTCGTCGAGCGGGCGCGTCCGTTCCGGCTGCTCGCCGTGCATCGGGGGGATGCCGCGTGAGCGCGCGCGTGGACCACGACGTGGTCGTGATCGGCGCCGGCCCGACCGGCCTCTTCGCGGCGGCGGAGCTGCAGCGCCGGGGGCTGGACGTCGTCCTGCTCGAGGCGCGGGCGGAAGCGGTGGCGGGGAGCCGTGCGATCGGCGTGCATGCGCCGACGCTCGCGGCGCTCGAGGCGTCGGGTGCGACCGACCGGCTGCTCGCGCACGCGGTGCGCATCCCGCGCGGCCTCGCCGTGTCGGGCGGGCGGGTGCTCGGCGACATCCGGTTCGACCGGCTGCCGGTGCGCTTCCCGTTCGTGGCCGCGGTTCCGCAGCCGGCGACCGAGGCCGCGGTCGCGCACGGCGGTCCGGAGCCGCGCCGCGGAGCCCGCGTGACGGCGCTCGCGGACCGCGGCGACCGCGTCGACGTCGTGCTGGACGCCGACGCCGATGCCGTGCTGAGCGCGGGCGTCGTCGTGGTCGCGGGAGGTCGCCCCGGGCGTGCCCTCCTCCCCGCCGCGGGGGTGCGCGAGCGCGGCTACCGCGATCGCTACGTCATGGCCGACGTGCCCGGTCCCACCGGCGAGCCGGACGACGTCGCCATTGTCGCCCTCGACCCGGCCGGCGTCCTCGAGTCGTTCCCGCTCCCCGGCGGCGGACGCCGGCTCGTGGCGTGGGACGGCGTTGACGCGGCGATGACGTCGGCGGCGGCCGCGGCGGATGCGCCCGGTGGTGCGAGCGAGCTCGAGCGTCTGCGGACCGCGGTCGCGCAGCGCGGGGGCGGGGTCGCGCTCGCGGGGATGATCGAGCGGGCGACGACGTTCGGCATCCGTCGGGCGTTGGCGCGGCGGATGCGGGTGGGCCGCGTTGTGGCGATCGGCGACACCGCCCACGAGGTGAGTCCGATGGGCGGTCAGGGGATGAACCTCGGCCTGCTCGACGCGGCGACGCTCGCCCCGCTCCTCGTGGAGTGGCTGCGCGGCGAGGAGCCGGCGGCGGCGCTCGCCCGCTGGGAGCGCGACCGGCTGGTCTCGGCGCGGGCCGCGGGGTTGATGGCGGGGCTGAACACCGCCCTCGGCAGGCCCCGCTCCCCGGTTGCGCATCGCGTCACGACGGGTGCGTTCCGCGTGGCGATGACGACGCCCGCGCGCACCGTCCTCGCCCGCGCCTACGCGATGGGGTTCGACCGCGCGGCCTCGCGTCCGCTCAGCGGCCGAGCCACGTCGTGACGACCAGCTGAGCCGCGAGGAGCAGCGCCGACAGCATCACGAGCCGGAACGACAGCCGGCTCGGTCCGCGCGTGATCGTCGCGGCGAGGCCCCACGCCGAGACGGCGACGACCGCGCCGCCGGCCACCCACGACGTCGCGGCGACCGGTGCGCCCGCCGCGAGGGCCGGGCCGACGACCGCGGCCGCGGCCCCGGCGATGAGCGCGCCGAAGGCGATGATCGACGAGCCGCGCGCGCCGATCCGATGGGGGAGTCCCCGGACGCCGGTGCGCGCGTCGTCCTCGAGATCGGGCAGCACGTTGGAGAAGTGGATGGCGACGCCGAGCGTGGCGCCCGCGATCCATGCCCAGAGCGGAGCGACGCGCGGATCCGGGAGGGCCAGGAACGCGAGCGAGGGAAACGTGCCGAACCCCACGACGAAGCATGCAGCCGACCAGATCGTCGACTTCAGCCGCGCGTTGTAGGCCCATCCCGAGGCGAGGAACACCGCGTGCGCGAGGGCGAGACCCCATCCGAGCGCAGCCGACAGCGCCAGCGCGACGATGGCCGCGACGAACGCCGAGATCCACGCCGCTCGCACGGGCGCACCGTCCGCGGTGAGCGGCTTGTCGCGACGCCCGATCGTCCGGTCGCGCGGGGCGTCGATCACGTCGTTGGACAGCCCGATCGACACCTGGCCGAGCAGCACGGACCCGGTGAGGATCGCCAGCCGCCCGGCATCCAGCCCCACCGACAGTCCGAGCGCGAACGCGACGATCGTGACGACGACGGTCGGTCCCGGGTGCGTCGAACGCCAGAGGATCGCCGCGGTGCGCATGCCGTCGATGCTACGTGGGCGAGACGATCCGACGGCGCGGACCGACTCCGCGCCTACGGCACGCGGTAGCCGGCGGCGCGGAACAGCTCGTACCACTCCGCGCGCGTGAGTGGGATGTCCGACCCCTGCGCCGCACCCGCGACCCGCTCGGGCGTCGTCGTGCCGAGCACGACCTGCATCTTCGCGGGGTGGCGCGTGATCCAGGCGGTGGCGATCGCGATGGGCGGCACGTCGTACTGCGCGGCGAGGCGGTCGATGACGGCGTTCAGCTCGGCGTACTCGTCCGACCCCAGGAACGCCCCGGTGAAGAAGCCGCCCTGGAACGGCGACCACGCCTGCACCGTGATGCGGTTGATGCGGCAGTAGTCGAGGATACCGCCGCCGTCGAGCGTGATCGACTGCTCGAGGCCCGCCATGTTGGCCGCCACGCCCTGCGCGACGATCGGCGAGTGCGTGATCGACAGCTGGAGCTGGTTCGCCACGATCGGCTGGGTCACCGCGGTCTTCAGCAGGTCGATCTGGCGCGGAGTGTGGTTCGAGACGCCGAACGCGCGGACCTTGCCGGCGGCCTCGAGTTCGTCGAACGCACGGGCGACCTCCTCGGGCTCCACGAGGGCGTCGGGGCGGTGCAGCAGCAGGATGTCGATGTAGTCCGTGTCGAGCGCCCGCAGCGACCCCTCGACCTCGGTCACGATCCGCTCGTAGGAGAAGTCGAAGTACGGCCCCTCCGGCACGATTCCGGCCTTCGTCTGGATCGTGACCTCGGCGCGCTCGGACGGCGTCAGCTTCAGCGCCTGCGCGAACCGCTCCTCGCACCCGTGCAGGCGACCGCCGTACACGTCGGCGTGATCGAAGAAGTCGATCCCGGCATCCCGCGCGGTGCGCACGAGCTCGCGGATCTCGTCGTCGGTCTTGTCGGCGATGCGCATCAGGCCGAGGACGACGTTGGGCACGTCGCGGCCGGTGGATCCGAGGGGAACGTTCTTCATGGGGTGGGTCTCCGTGCAGTGGGGGGTGATCAGGATGCGGACAGGGCGCGCAGCTCGTCGGCGGTGAGCTCGATGTCGACGGCCCGGACCGAGTCGAGGACGCTCTCGGGCCGCGAGGCTCCCGGGATCGGGATGACGACGGGGGCGAGGGCGAGCTCCCACGCCAGGGCGATCTGCTGCGGGCTCACGCCGCGCGCATCCGCCACGTCCTGGAAGGCGGCGTGGTGCTCGCCGACGGCGCCGGCGCGACGGATGCCGCCGAGCGGCGACCACGGCAGGAACGCGATGCCGAGCTCGGCGCAGTGCTGCAGCTCGCCGAGGCTCGAGCGGAACGCGGGGGAGAACTGGTTCTGCACCGACGCGAGGCGGCCGCCGAGGATGTCGTTGGCGAGGTCGATCTGGCCGATGTTCGCGTTCGAGATGCCCGCCATGCGGATCACGCCCTCGTCGAGCAGGTCGCGGAGTGCGCCCACCGAGTCGGCGTACGGCACCTCGGGGTCGGGGCGGTGGAACTGGTAGAGGCCGATCGCGTCGACACCGAGCCGACGAGCCGACGCCTTCGCCGCCTCCTTGAGGTACTCGGGGCGGCCGTTCTGCGTCCAGCTCCCGTCGCCGGGGCGGAGGTGACCGCCCTTCGTCGCGACGAGCACGTCGGAGGTGTCATCGCTGTAGGTGCGCAGCGCCTCGGCGATCAGCTCCTCGTTGTGGCCGACCTCGTCGGCGTCGCGGTGGTAGGCGTCCGCGGTGTCGATGAGGGTGACCCCGGCATCCAGGGCCGCGTGGACCGCCGCGATCGACCGCTTCCGGTCGGGGCGTCCCTCGATCGACATGGGCATTCCGCCGAGGCCGATGGCGGATACGGAGCGATCTCCGATCGTGCGCTGCTGCATGCGAACCTTCCGGTCGTGGACGGGCATTGCGCCTCACGATAGACACTGCGAAGCTAGAAGTCCAACAAGTGCGAGTGATGTATTTCAGAACCAGGAGTGCTCAATGGACCTGCGTCAGATGGAGTACCTGATCACCCTCGCGGACGAGGAGCAGTTCACGCGCGCGGCCGCCATCTGCGGCGTCTCGCAGTCGGGCCTGTCCGCTGCGATCCGGGGGCTGGAGGACGAGCTCGGCACGTCCCTCTTCCATCGCACGACCCGCCGCGTCGAGCCGACGGACGCGGGGCGCGCCCTGATCCCGCACGCCCGCGCCCTCGTGGCACAGGCGGCCGCCGCTCGTGACGCGGTCGCGCGCACCAGCCGGCAGCTGTCCGGTCCCATGCGCGTCGGTTCGGAGCAGTGCCTCGGCGTGGTCGATGTCGTGTCGATGCTCGACCGGGTGCACCGCGCGGTGCCGGAAGCCGAGCTCGCCTTCACCCAGGCGGGCTCCCACGAGCTCGTGGCACGCGTGCGCGAGGGCGAGCTGGATGCCGCGTTCGTCGCTACCACGGAGCATCTCGGCCCGCTCCAGCGCGTCGAACTCGGACGACAGCGGCTCATCGCGCTGCTCCCGCCGGGGGATGCGCCGCGCGAGGGCGCGGCGGTGTCGTGGGCGGACCTGCGCGACCGGGAGTTCGTGGACTTCCACGAGTCCTGGGCGGTGCGCTCGCTCGTGGACGGCGCCTTCGCGGCGCACGGCGTCACCCGGCACGTGCGGTGCACGGTCAACGACGTGCACACGCTGCTGGATCTGGTGGCACGGGGCCTCGGCTGGGCGGTCGTGCCCGCGCACGTCTCGACCAAGCCGCAGGCGAGCGACCTGCGCGCGTTCGCGATGCCGGAGGACGCCCCGTGGTGGATCGTGTCGGTCGTGATGGCGAGTCCGCCGAGCGCGGCCGCCGGCGTCCTCGTCGACTTCCTGCGCGCTCAGCACGCCGTCCCGGTCTGAGGGAGTCTTGCGTCAGTCCTCGTGGGTGACGACGGCGACGGTCTGCGGGGCGTCGTCGGCGACCGGCACCGGCCCGGTGTCGATGTTCTCCGCGACGAGCATGATGCCGCCTGACGAGTTGGCGGAGTTCGCGAGCTCCTCGATCCACTGCCGACTCAGGACGGCGGGCTCGGGATCGTCGAACACGAATCGCAGCGGGATCGACGGGTGCAGCCAGATCGTGCTCCGGCCGCGTGGCTCGTCCTCGGGATGCTGCCACGACACGGTGAAGCTCTCACCGCGCCGCAGCTTCGTGGCGAGGACCACCTTGAGATGCGCGAGCGCCCGATCCTCGATGTGGATGGGGGTCGCCGAACCGCCGTAGTAGATTGTGCCCACGTTCCGAAGCGTAGTCGCGCCGCAGACCGATGTGACCACCTTTCGAGCGCCCCCCGCAACGTGGCCCGGCACCTAGCCCGCTCGCCCGGCCGCGGTCAAGACCCTCCCCGCGGACGTGCGGCGCTCCTATCGTCTGGTCGGGATGTCGTCGCCGATGTCCCGCTGAGGGAGGACGGAACGATGGGGGCACCCGCGTTGAAGACGATCTCGACCACCATCCCCGCGCGGATGGACCGGCTGCCCTGGTCGCGCTGGCACTGGCTGGTCGTGGTGGGCCTGGGGACCGTGTGGATCCTCGACGGGCTCGAGGTGACGATCGTCGGCGCGATCGGCGGGCGCCTGACCGAGAAGTCCAGCGGTCTGGGACTGACGGCCGCCCAGATCGGTCAGGCAGCGGCGATCTACGTCGCCGGTGCCTGCGTCGGCGCGCTGGTGTTCGGGTACTTCACGGACCGCTTCGGACGCAAGAAGCTGTTCATGATCACCCTCGGGCTGTATCTCGCCGCCACCGTGGCCACCGCGTTCTCGTTCAACCCGATCTGGTTCTTCGCGTGCCGCTTCCTCACCGGGGCCGGGATCGGCGGCGAGTACGCGGCCATCAACTCGGCGATCGACGAGCTCATCCCGGCGCGGCGCCGGGGCGTGGTCGACCTGGCCATCAACGGGTCCTACTGGCTCGGCACCGCCTTCGGGGCGATCCTCACCGTGTTCCTGCTGAACACGTCGATCTTCGCCGCCGACATCGGCTGGCGCCTTGCGTTCGGCCTCGGTGCCGTCCTGGGGCTCACCATCCTGCTCGTGCGCCGCAATGTCCCCGAGTCGCCGCGGTGGATGTTCATCCACGGCCGTGACGACGAGGCCGAGAAGGAGGTCGCCGACATCGAGGCGGAGGTGGAGAAGGACACCGGAGAGAAGCTCGAGGCGGTCCCGGATGACAAGGCGATCGAGATCGAGCAGCGCCGGTCGACCGGATTCGGCGAGATCGTCAGGGTCGCACTCTCGACCTATCCGAAGCGCTTCGTACTCGGCCTGTCGCTGTTCATCGGACAGGCGTTCCTCTACAACGCCGTCTTCTTCACCTACGCGCTGGTCCTCACGAAGCTCCTGGACGTGCCCGACGACATCGCCCCGTGGTCGCTCGTGCCGATCGCGGTGGGCAACTTCCTCGGACCGCTCCTCCTCGGGCGGCTGTTCGACTCGATCGGCCGCAAGGTCATGATCTCGACGTCGTACATCGGCAGCGGCATCCTGCTCGTGGCCACCGGCATCCTGTTCGATGCGCGACTGCTGGATGCCACGTGGCTGACGGTGTGCTGGGTCGTGGTGTTCTTCTTCGCCTCGGCGGGCGCGAGCGCGGCGTACCTCACGGTCAGCGAGATCTTCCCGATGGAGACCCGAGCGATGGCGATCGCCTTCTTCTACGCCGTCGGCACGGGCCTCGGCGGGATCATCGGACCGCTCCTGTTCGGCCAGTTCATCGAACAGGGCATCTCGGCGGTCGCGCTCGGCTACTTCATCGGGGCGGGCCTGATGATCGCCGCGGGCCTCGTCGAGGTGTTCCTGGGGGTGAACGCGGAGCGGAAGTCGCTCGAGGACATCGCCGACCCCCTTTCGCAGACGGGCGCGAACGCCACCCACTAGAAGTAGGGGTTTTCGGCCCAAACCGGCCACTAGAACTAGTGGTTTTCGCCCGGATCAAACGACAAGCGACGGGGCCTGCCGTTTGCTGGAGGGGAGTGCGCCGAGATCCCGGCGCCTTTCGTGTGCCCGCCGTGCGCGGACCCACCGCCGAGACCCCTCCGGAGCCCTCCTGTGACTTCTCCTGCACCCCTTCGCCGCGTCCGCGCGAGGCGCCGCCCGCACCGGGCACGTGTCATCGCCGCGTTGGTCGCCGTCCTCGCCATCGTCTTCGGCATCGTCGCGCCCACGGCTGCGAATGCGGATGCCTCCTCCGAGCCCTCCATCACGCTCGAGGCGCTGACTCCCTCGACGCAGAAGTCGGGCACGGCGTTCACCTACAAGGCGACGTACGCGTGCAGCAATGTGAACATCACCGCGTGCGCCACCGGGCCGACGCTGACGATCCCGCTCGGGGCTGCGGCATCCTTCCCGGTGCAGGTGGGCGCGAGCGCCGACATCACGTCGTGGTCGGTGACCGGCGGGAACCTGGTCATCCATCTCGTCGACCTCGTCGAGGGCGCGTCCGGCACGATCGGCATCACGATCACGCCGCCGAACCACACGACGCCCAACGGCACCACGTGGACGCTCGTCCCCACGATGACGTTCACCGACGGCACCCCCACGGCGACCGCTCCCGGGGTGACATCGACCGCGAACGCGACTCCCTCGATCTCCACGAACAAGCAGGCGTCTCAGACCTTCTACAAGCCCGGCGACACGGCGCAGTTCACCATCTATTGGGACTGCCCGTACGCGATCAACTCGACCGGCGTCGAAGACCTCAGCACCATGAGCTTCGTCGACACACTCCCGGCAGGACTGACCTACGCGTCAAGTGCGCCGACGGCCGCCACGGTCTCGGGACAGACGGTCACGTGGAATCTCACCCCCGCACAGATGGGCGAGCGCTGCTCGGCGGGCACCGGCAGCTACGTGCCGCTGGTCGTCAATGCGACGGTCGACGCCGCCGTGCCCGACAACACCGTGCTCACGAACGCGGTCGTGGCCTCCGGAACGTCGCTGAGCGGCACCGCCGTCACGGCGAGCGCCAGCGCGAAGGTGACCGTGGTGCGCACGCTCCCCGGTGCGACGGTGACCAAGAAGGGCTACGGCCCCCTGTTGAACAACGTGGGCGATGGCTCGTTCGATCTCAACCTCAACGGGTACCGCTCGGCGACGTATGCCGGTCCGTGGCTCGGTCGCGGCATCAGCACCAACCCGAACGCGCCCTACGTCAGCAACAGCACCACGGACTCGGCGCAGATCGAGGCGGTGTACATGCTCACCGTCACCATGCCTCAGACAGGGCTGCAGAGCGCGGTCGTCGATCCCCTGCCCTGCACGAGCAACCACTCCGGCGCCTCCTACTCCAGCAATGCCCCCGGCGACCTCTGTCAGGACCCGGCATTCCATCCGACGATGGTCACCGCGTTCGCTCAGAAGTCGAACAACGCGCTGAACGTGGGCGTTCCCGCGGCGTTCGCTCCGCAGGCGCGTCTCACCGACGGCGCGCTCGTGACACTGACGCCCGGTCCGGCCGCGGGCGGAGGCGCAGCGCTCGCGAACGGACCCGAGTACCGCACCTACTTCGTTCCCGCTTCCGCGATCGGCCGCGTCGCCGAGCTCGTCTTCCCTCGAACGGACGGGATGACGAACATCGTCACGCAGTACGCGATCGGCGGCTACGCGGACGGGGATCGACAGGACGGCGACATCCTGAAGAATCAGGCCCGCGTCAGCTCCTACGCGGTGGGCGATGACGACGCCTATGCGACGACGACCTCCTCGATCGGCAGCATCTACATCCTCGGCGGTCCGCAGATCGGATTGCGCAAGTATTGGGTGCCTGCGAGCAACGAGTTCCAGCTCAACGCGGAGACCTTCTTCCCGGGCCCGACCACGGGCGACTACACGATCGTCGACACGCTGCCCGCCGGGATCACCTACACCGGACCGGTCGTCGTGAACGCGTTCCGCTATACGCAGGGGTGGATCAACGGCATCCCCAGCACGACGACGCAGTCGATCGATCCCGCGACCGGACGGTCGATCGTGACGATCCGGATCGCTGCCGCAGACCTGAACGCCCTTCTCGCGAACGGCATCGGTGAGCGGATGCGGTTCGAGATCCACCTGCCGGCACGCATCGCCTACCCGGGCAACTACACGAACACGGCGACGATCAACCTGTCGGATCCGGCCGTCGACGACAGCGTGTGCACCCAGGGTACGAAGGTCGCGGGCACGGCGGGCGCCGGGTTCACGTGCACGGCCAGCTATGCGTTCACGATCAACCCCGACCCGACGTCCGACGCCGTGCGCGTCTCGAAGTCGGTCAAGGGCAGCCTCGACGACTCGTTCAAGACGAACCCTGCGATCGGCCACGTCGGGGCGGACGGCGGCAGCGCCACCTATCGGCTGAGCTGGACGAACAAGAGCGTCCAGACGCTCGGGAACGTCGTCGCGTACGACCTGCTGCCGCGCGTGGGCGACACCGGAACCGTCGCCGGCACGCTGAACCAGCAGCGCGGCAGCACGTTCCGACCCAGCATGACCGCGGTCGGTGCGCTCCCGGCCGGGATGACAGCGTCGTACTCGACCTCGACGAACCCGTGCCGTCCCGAAGTGCTGCCGAACGCGCAGAACCCCGGATGCGTCGACGACTGGGCCGCGCTCCCCGCGAGCCCCTCGGCGGCTGTGCTCGACTCCATCCGCGCGCTGAAGTTCGTCTCGACATCGACGTACACCTTCGACACCGGCTTCAGCGTCGATCTCTCGATGACGACGCCGCCGCTCGAGAGCGCCGCCGACATCGCGTGGAACACGTTCGCCACGGCGCAGACCAACCAGGGCAACGGCGAGCCGCTGCCTCCAGTGGAGTCGGCGAAGGTCGGCATCGCGCGGCCGGACTTCAGCCACATCACGATCGACAAGGTCGTGGACAAGCCGACCGCGCACGTCGGCGACACCCTGACGTACACCGTGAAGGCGATCAACGACGGCGGACGCGACCTCACCGACGTGACCCTGCGCGACACCCTCCCCGCAGGCATGACCTTCGTCTCGGCCACGGGGGGCGGCACCTACGCCGACGGCGAGGTCACCTGGAACCTCGCGACGATGCCGCTCGGCCAGCAGTTCACCTACACCATCGTGGCGCGCGCGACGGTGCCCGACGGCTCGACGCTCGTCAACCGCTGGGGCGTCGACGGGACGACGCCGGTCACCCCGCTGCATCCGTGCCCGGACCCGAACCCGGATCAGGAGTCGTGCGCGAGCACGACGGTCCCCGCGGTCGCGCTCACGTACGCGAAGACCTCGGATCCGGCGCCGGGCACGGCGGTGAAGGCCGGCGACACGATCACGTACACGGTGACGGCGGCCAATTCGACGGCCGACGCATCCACGTCGGGGAAGGTGACCGACGACCTGTCCGGTGTGCTCGACACGGCTACCCTCACGTCCGCGCCGACGCTCACCTGCTCCCCGGGCGCGAACGCGTGCGGTCAGGTGCACTACGACGCGGGTGACTCGTCCTTCACCTGGACGTCCTCGCCGTCGCATCCGCTCGCCGGCGGGACGACCGGGACCATCACCTACACCGTCAGGATCAAGGACGACGCGACCGGCACCGTCGGGAACGTCCTCGTCGAGCCCGACATCACCGTCGAGCATCCGATCATCATCGGCTCGAAGTCCGTCGACAAGGGCGACAAGGCCCAGGTCGACCCGGGCGAGACGCTGACCTACACCCTCGTCGTCCAGAACACCGGTGCGGTGGATGCCGCCTCGGCGTCGGCGTTCGACGACCTGACGAACGTCCTCGGCAACGCGGACCTCGTCGCGGACTCCATCCACGCCAGCGCCGGGACGGCGACGTTCGATCCCGCCACCCGGCACCTCGTCTGGAACGGCACGCTCGCGGCTGGAGCGGAAGCCACCGTCACCTACTCGGTGGTGGTGAAGGCGGATGCGCACGGTCAGCTCCGCAACGCGTTCCTGGGCGCCACCGTCGTGAACCCGATCTCGGGCAGCCTGCAGTGGCGGAAGGTCGACGACGGTGCGGAGCCGAAGCTGCTGGCGGGGGCGGAGTGGACCCTCACCCCGCTCGACGAGGACGGCGAGCCCGTGGGTGACGCGATCCGGGTCGCGGACTGCCTCGTCGCGCCCTGTACGGGCGCCGACGCCGATTCTGTCGGGGGCCAGTTCCTCGTCCACGGTCTCGCGCCGGGCGCCTACCGGCTCGTGGAGAGCCGGGCCCCCGACGGCTACGTCCTCGACGGCACGCCGATCGCGGTCACGGTGTCGTCGACTGTGCAGGTGACGACGATCGACGATGTCGTGAACCATCCCGAGCCGACATCCACCCCGACCCCCACGCCGAGCTCGGACCCGTCCGCCCCGACGCCGTCACCGTCGCCGTCGGCGCCGGGCGTCTCCGGACTGCCGGTAACGGGTATCGACGGACTGCTGACCCTGACGATCGGCGGGATCGCGCTGGGCGCCGTCCTCGTCGGAGCCGCGCTGCTCGTCGCTCGTCGCCGGAGGCGACCGGGGAGCTGACGCGGGAGCGCATCGAGCGCCGATCGGGATCCGTCCCCACGGGTCCTGATCGGCGCTCGCGCGCCCGAGGAGGGCGACGGTGCCCCCGTCGGACTTCCGGCCCGCGTCAGAGGCGGGCGAAGCGGGCGCGCAGGAGGCAGAACGCGCCGTACGCCATGAACCCGACGCCGACGACGCCGACGATCCAGCTGCCGCCGGGGAGGGCGAGTGCCGCGGTGGCGGCCCCGTCGAGCCCGCCCGCGTTCTTCGCATCGGAGGTGAACACAGCGATCGCCAGCAGGACGCCGACCAGGCCGAGGGCGAGGCCCTTGCACACGAAGCCGATCACTCCGAGCGCGGCGACCGCGGTTCCCGCGGGGCCCGAGGGCATCGACATCTGCGTGCGGAAGCTCCGTCGCACCCCCATCACCACGAACGCGACGCCGCCGCCCGCGATCGCCGCCCCCACGACGATGAGGAGCGCGGCTCCACCGGGGGTCGAGAGGGCGATGCGGCTCGCGCTCTCCGCCGCGTGCTCGCTGTTCGGTCGCGCGCCGAGCGCGACGGCTGCCGCGAGGACGCCGAGCACGAGGAAGACGAGCGACTTCCCCCACGCCGCGACGCGCCGCCCCCACTTCCGCGTGGCACCGTCGACGCCGCCGCGGACGTCCGAACTCAGGATGCCGTCGAAGACGAACCAGACTCCGAGGGCGCCGAGCCCGACGGCGAGGACCCAGAGCGCCACGAAGCCGAACGGCGCGGAGGCGAGGGCCTTGAGGGCGCCGGACTGGTCGCCCTCGCCGCGGCCCCCGTTCGCGATCACCAGCGCGATGATGCCGATCAGGATGTGCAGGACGCCGTTCGCGACGTAGCCGCTCCGGGCGAGTACGCGCATGACGGGACTGGCTTCGGCGCGGCGCGCGGCCCGTCTGGGCGCTGCGCTCGCCGCCCCGCCGCTCACGCCGGAGGAGACTCGGGATCGAGGGCGGCGAGCGTGGCCTCCTCGGCCGGATTGTCGGCGACGAGCTGGTCCTGCGTCGTCTCGTCCCCACCGAGCGGGGCACGGTCCGACCTCCGCGGCGCAGCGGCCTCGTCGTCGGTGTCGTCGTGGGGTGCGGGCCGTTCTTTCGTCGGGTCCTGGCTGTCGGGTGTCGCCACGGGAGCCTCCTGCTCTGTCGCGTTCGACGATAGGTCGCTCCGGCGGTGAGACGCAGCCCCTTTACAGAGGGGATCGTGCACGCTACCCCTTCTGATCCACGATGAGAGTTCAGGCTGTCTAGCGCGATCCGGCGCGCGGTGCAACCCGTCGCGTGACCGCGGCCCCCGTGCCTACCGTCGAGGCATGGTATTCGTTCTCGAGGGTGGACCGAGGGCGGGTCAGCTCGTGGACGACCTCCCCGCGGGCTACCGTGCCCAGGGGGGCGTGCACGGCGCATCCGCGGCTCTGTTCGACGATGTCTTCGCGGATGTCGCGGTGTGGCGGGGAGACCGCGACACGCCTGCCGGACCTGCCTGAACGCAACGGGGACCGTGCGCCGTCCACAGGCGCGGACCGCGCGTCCGTGCGGACGCGTGCGCTAACTAGACTGGGACGCACCAACCAATGCGTTTCCGCAGGAGGTGGCGTCCATGGTCGATCGACCGACTGCTGAGAAGAGTCAGGCGGCGCGAGCGGCCGAGCGCCTGCGTCTTGCTGAGTCGCGTCTCGCGCGTCGTCGCCAGACCGAGTGCGGTCCCAGCGAGAATGCCCGAGCGGCCATGAGGTTCGTCCTCGAGCGCTCGGATGCCGGTGAGGATGTGACTCCCACCGATATCGCTCGTCACCTCGGGGTGTCGACGGCGTCGGTGACGGGCATGCTGGACCGCCTGCACGGGGGAGGGCTCCTCGCGTTCCGTCCGAATCCGGACGATGGCCGCAGCAAGCTCGTCGTCCCCTTCGACCGCGACACCGATGCGGACGACATCGATCCCGTCACGGCGCAGATCCGCCGCCTGGCCGATGACCTCCCGCCCGACGTGGCGGAGCAGATCGCCGAGTTCCTCGATCGCATCACGGCGGTCGTCGATCTCGAGTGCACCTAGCGACGGCGCTGCTCGCGCCCCACTGTGTTCGTCAGGACGCGGAGGGTGCGAGTTCCACCGTCTGCGGTGCGTGGTCGACGGCGTCCGCCGGGGCCGCATCGATGTGCTCGGCGACCAGCGTGATCCCACCGGACGAGTTGGCCGAGTTCGCGAGCTCTTCGATCCACTGCCGGCTCAGGTCCGGGGGCTCGGGCTCGTCGAACACGAAACGGAGCGGGATGGACGCGTGCAGCCAGATGGTGCTCCGCCCGCGTGGCTCGTCGTCGGGGTGGCGCCACGACAGCGTGAAGCTCTCTCCCCGCCGGAGTTTGGTCGCGATGACGACCTTGAGATGCGCCAGTGCGCGATCCTCGATGTGGATCGGCGTGGCGGATCCCCCGTAGTAGATAGTTCCCACGCGATGAGACTACTGCCCCGATCGGACGTTCGCCGAATGACCGTTGATTGAGCGGTTAACGACTCGGGCTGATATTCATGCCGAATCACGCCATCGGATTAACGATTGTAGTTAGGCGGCTTAACTACTTTGGTGAGCCGGGATGCGTCTGGGCGTCCGCTGTCAAGCCCCTTCTCGCGCGGCGCTCCGATGGCCAGAGTTGTCTCACGTCGGCAGCCGGAGGCACCACATGAGCACCACTCGAACCCTGGTCCCGACCCGGCAGCCCACCCGTGTCCGGGGCGCAGGCCCCGCATCCGCCGGCGTCGCCGAGGCGGGATGCGCCTGGCCGTCGGAGTCGTCGAACCCGCCGAACGGCGAGTCCTCGACCCGGTGGACCCTCGTCGACCTCGACCGCTACGAGGTCAGGCGCGGGGATGCGATCGTGGGGTACGTCGACGTGGTCGGGCCCGTGTTCGTCGCCCTCGTCGGAATGCGCTACGACCGCGCCACCGAGGTCGCCCAGACGCTCACGTTCCTGACCGCCATCGCGGTGGTCGCGGCCGTCGCGGACGACTGAGCCGTGGCGGACTCAGCACCGGCGGCGCAGCTCCGCGCTCATCCATCGCGCGTACGCGTCCCAGGGCGGGGTGCCGCGGCCGACGCGAGCGATGTGCGCCGCGAGCTCCTCGGTCGCGGTGAACCACTCCCCTCCTTCCCGGAGGTGGGCGAACTCGACGTGCCGGCGCCGCTCGAGCGGACGTCCGCCGCGCTCGAAGGCCAGCACCTCGTCGTGGCGGATGGCGGCGGGCCGCTGCCGTGGCTGGGAGGACGTCCCGATCTTGATGCGGTCGGCGTAGCGCAGGTAGTACACGACGTCGATGCGGGGGAGCGGGAGGTCGGGATCGGGCGCGTCGCCGACCCGCCATCCGCACACCGCGCACGCCCAGCGGCCCGATCGGCGCGCACCGCGCAGGTCCCCGCACAGCGCGCAGGGTCCGGGCAGCTCACCAGGGGGCACGTCCGGAGCGTATGCGGGGCCGCCGACACCGCCGCATCCGCAGACCCGCGGTCCCGACGCTCGCGGCTCCGCGGGTAGGCTCCCGCCATGGGCAAGTTCGTATACAACGGCAACGTGAAGGTCGAGTTCGAAGACCGGCTCCTCGCCCACCTGCAGGTCGCGATCGTCAACAAGCTGCGTCGTGGCGAATCGTTCCAGTTCACCTGGCGCGACGACTCCAGCACCGGTGGAGGACGCACCTCGATCTGGGTCAACCCGCAGTCGTCCCTCATCTACAAGTTCTACGGCAGCCGCCCGCCGGCCCTGAACCCCGCCTGGCTGGAGGCCCTCGCGTTCGTCGCGAACTCTCCCGCCGGGCTGCACGTCGTGCCCGAGCCCGAGGATGCCGCCGAGGAGCCCCTCACCGACGAGAACGCCTGACGTGGCCGACCGCGGGGAGCGGACGGCGCGGCCGGAGCATCGCTGGCCGCCCGTCGTCGCGGTCGTCGTGGCCATGGCGCTCTACACGTTCCTGCCGAGCGGTCTGTTCGAGGTCCAGCGCTACGTGGTGGTGGGCATCGGCGTGGTGCTCCTCATCCCGCTCATCGTCCTCAACCCGCATCGCTATACGAAAGAGACACGGTTCTCGCGTCTCAGCGAGGTGGGCCTCGCGCTGCTGATCGTCGTCGCCAACCAGCTCACCCTGGTGCTCCTGATCATCCAGCTCGTGCACAAGTCCAATCAGGGCGGGGCGCTGCTCCTCGCGTCGCTGCAGGTGTGGGTCACGAACGTGATCGCCTTCGCGCTGCTGTTCTGGTGCCTCGACCGCGGCGGCCCCGTCGCCCGCACGACGCAGCCGCGGGCGAAGATGCGACGGGCCGACTTCCGCTTCCCGCAGGACGAGGATGCCGACACCGTCGCCGAGGTCGCGAAGGGTTCGTCCGAGAAGAGCGACTGGGTGCCGACGTTCATCGACTACCTCTACTTCTCGCTCTCCAACTCGATGGCGTTCAGCCCCACCGACACGATGCCGCTCACCACGCGGGCGAAGTCGCTCATGGCGATCGAGTCGTTCGCAGGCTTCGTGATGCTCGCGCTCGTGATCGCGCGGGCGGTCGGCCAGATCGGCTGAGCGCCCCGCCCGGCGTCAGAGCGCGACGACGAAGCCGAGCACGGCCGACGCGATCGCGAGCACCAGCAGCACGAGCGGCGGCGCGAAGCTCTCGCCGTGTCGACGGTGCGCCGGGATGGCCCCGACCATGAGCACGGCGAGACACACCGCCGCGATGGGAGCGAGGATCACCGCGATGCCGGTCGCGAGCGGGAGGATCAGCCCGGCCGCGCCGATCAGCTCCGCCACGCCGATCGTGCGGATCACGGCGGGGGAGTAGTCATCCGTCCACCCCAGGCCCATCTCCTTGAGCTGCGCCTTGGACCGCACGAGCTTCAGGAGCCCGGTCGCGACGAAGGCGAGCGCGAGCAGGGCGTTGACGATCCAGAGGGCGACGAGCAAGGGGACTCCCGGGGCGGTCGATGCGCGTGAACGGTGGTGCTGACGCCACCTTAGGCCTGCCGGTCGGCCGCCGGCTCGTCGCCCGCCCAGTCGCCGCGCAGGTGGGCCTGGGTCATCGCCTCGTACTCCTCGTCCGACAGGTCGTCGTAGCTCTTCGCCTCCTTACGGTCGCTGCGCATCCACCGCACCATCAGGATGACGAGCACCGGCACATCGGCCACCTCGGCGATGAACCACAGCATGTCGCCCGCGAGGTGCTGATCGTGCAGCGGATTGGGCCACCACGAGGCCGCGCTCGTGAAGACCGGCGCGTGATCGAGGACCGCGCCGTTGAGGCGCAGCAGGATGCCGGGAATCGAGTCGATGAGCAGTTCGACGAACGCCAGCAGGAACTCGATCGTGATGAACAGCCCGACGTGCACGCCGCTCAGCGCGGCGATCGGGAGCACCATCGCCAGGCCGATGAGGGGCACGAGGATCCCCAGGACGGCTTCGATCCACGGCGTCCCGCGCAGCGTCCATGCGAACGGGGTGAGGAAGATGCAGAAGACTGCCGCGACGAACAGGGTGGCGAACATCGCGTTGCCGAAGAGGCGCACGACCCGCCACCGCAGCACCCGCGCCGTCCGGGCGGCGGCGCCCTCGCCGAGTGCGGCCTGGAGGAGGTCGAGCGGTCGCCCGGCGGCGAGCAGTGCGGGGACCACGAAGATGAGCAGCGCGATGCGGGTCGTGAACGCCCAGCGCAGCTCGCTCGAGTAGGCGCCGAGGAAGCCGAGTTCGATCACGGCGTACGAGCCGAGGCCACCCAGGTAGAACAGCAGCGCGGGCAGGAGCGGCCATGGTCGTCCCCGCCGTGCAGCCGCGCGCATCCCGATCGCGTACGACACGGCCGCGACGAACAGCACGCCGATCGTGACGGGATCGGCGCGCCAGGTGGTGAGGAAGACGGCGATGGGAGGCGTGGTCCCAGCCTACGCTCGGCGGCGCAGCCAGCGGCGGCGGCTTCGCGCGGCATCCGCCGCCGCATCGGTCGCGGCAGCCGCGGCCGCGCGCGCGGCTGCCGCGCGGCGCTCCCGCCACGCGGCGACCTCCGCATCGACATCCCGCGTCGCCGTCACGACGGGCGGCCCGCCCTGGAGCTGGCGGCGTGCCTCGATCACGCGGCGGTTGAAGTCGGCGAGCAGATCGCGCACGTCGTCCTCGCGCGCGATCCCGTCGAGGGTGGCTTCGAGCTGCGCGGCCTCGACGCGCAGGGTGAGGGCGGGCGGGCCGAGGCCGGTGAGCTTCTCGGCCTGGATCTTGCGCCGAATCCACCAGTCCGGATCGAGGCGCTCGCCGAGTCCCGGGATGGGCTTCCCCGCTCCGGGGAGGTCGTCGAAGTCGCCCCGACGGATCGCCTGCTGGATGACGGTCTCCACGTACGCCGCGCGATCCTGCGCCGTCGTTCCCGATGCGGGAGCCGGCCGCGACACCGGCAGCTGCTCGGACTCGTGGTCGATCGTCGGGTCGAACTCGGGATGCTCGCGCCGGAACTGCGCCAGCCGGTACTCCGCCGCGGCCTCGCGCGGGTCACGTCGGGTGCTCTCGGCTGGTTCGTCGTGCATCGGTTCGCGTCCTCCCCGCAAGTTTACGGGGCCCGTCGCGTCGGGGGCCGGGCTTCGCGGGCGCACGGCAGCGACCGCGCGGGAGCGCGGAAGGGTGTTGAATCGGAGGGAACCCCGAGAGAGGAAGCCCGTGCGCGCGACGTACATCTACGGTGCCGGCGATGTCCGGGTCATCGACATCCCCGACCCGGTCATCACCGAGCCGACCGATGCGATCGTCCGCGTGACGGCGGCGTGCGTCTGCGGCAGCGACCTGCATCCGTTCCACGACATGCCCGCGGATGCCGCGGGTCGCCCCATCGGCCACGAGTTCGTGGGCGTGGTCGAGGAGGTGGGCGCCGACGTCGCCACGATCGGCGCCGGGGACTTCGTCATCGCCCCCTTCGTCTACTCGGACGGCACGTGCGACTTCTGCCGCGAGGGTCTTCAGACCTCCTGCCGTCACGGCGGGTTCTGGGGGGAGGAGCCGGGCATGGGCGGACAGGCCGAGGCCGTCCGCGTCCCGCAGGCGGACGGCACGCTCGTCAAGGTGGACGTCGCTCCCGACAGCGCGCTCGTGCCCTCGCTCCTCACGCTCTCCGACGTGTACAGCACCGGCTGGCACGCCGCATGGAAGGGCGGCGTCGCACCCGGCAAGAGCGTCACCGTCATCGGCGACGGCGCCGTCGGGCTGCTCGCCGTCCTCTCGGCGAAGCAGCTCGGCGCGGAGCGCATCATCCTGATGGGGCGCCACACCGCGCGCACCGACCTCGGTGTCGACTTCGGGGCGACCGACGTCGTCGCCGAACGGGGCGACGAGGGCGTCGCCCGCGTGCGGGAGCTCACGGGCGGCGACGGCACGCACGTCGTGCTCGAGGCCGTCGGCTTCCTCGGGGCGTACGAGCAGGCGCTCGGCGCCGTCCGCGCGGGCGGCACGATCAGCCGCGTGGGCGTGCCGCAGTATCGCGAGGCGCCGGCCGGCCGGGTGCTGTTCGGACCCAACGTGACCCTCACGGGCGGTGTGGCGCCCGCCCGCGCGTACATCGAGCGCCTCCTCCCCGGCGTCCTCGACGGCAGCGTCGAGCCGGGGCGCGTGTTCGATCGCGAGCTCCCGCTGGACAGCGCGCCCGAGGGCTACGCGCTCATGGACCAGCGCGCGGCGCTCAAGGTGCTGCTGCGTCCGTGATCCGAGTGCGGATCAGGACTCGGGCGTCGCGACGTGATCGCGCCAGGAGTGCTGCGGCTCGTACCCGAGCAGGCGCCGCGCCTTCGCGATCGAGAGCAGCGTGTCGTTGTGGCCGAGCTCGCCCGTGACGGGCACGCCGGGGAACACCTCGGCGACCAGCTCCGCGTTCGGGCGTGACATCACGGTGTCGGCCGCGGCGATGATGAAGCGGTCGAAGCCGGGCGGCGCCACCTGCAGCGCCCGCTCGATGGCCTGCGCACCGTCGCGCGCGTCGATGTAGCCCCAGAGGTTCCACTTCCGCGCCGTCGCGTCGGCGTCGAACGAGGGGAACGCGGCGTAGTCCTCGGGCCACATGACGTTCGAGAACCGCAGCGCCGTGATCGACAGCTCGGGGTGCCACCGCACGAGTTCGACCGCGAGCTGCTCCTCGAGCACCTTGACGATCGAGTACACCGACTCGGGGCGCGCGGGGTAGTCCTCGTCCACCGGGATGTAGGGCGGCGGCACGTCGAACGGCAGGCCCAGGACGGTCTCGCTCGACGCGTACACGATGCGGCGGATGCCGAGGCGTGCCGCCGCCCAGAACACGTTGAACGTGCTCGTCATGTTGTTGTGGAAGGTCGCGGCATCCGTGCGGATCCCGGATGCCGGTATGGCGCCGAGGTGCACGACGGCCTCGAACGCCGGCGCGCGGTCGACCCCGGCGAGGGCGTCGACGACCTGCCCGTAATCGGTGAGCTCGGTCTGCACGAAGTCCGGTCCGCGCGACCCGACGATGTCCAGCCCGATGACCTCGTGGCCGGCTGAGCGGAGTTCGCGGGCGACGACGGATCCGAGCTTTCCGGATGAACCGGTGAGTGCGATGCGCATGAGCCCAGCCTCGCACGCGAGGGCGCCGCGCGGGCCGCGACGGGACCGGCGCTAGCCTGGGTGACCATGAGCGCAGACGGCACCCGCGGCGACCGGCCCGTGGGTGTGCGCGAGGTCGCCGAGCGCGCCGGCGTGTCGACGCAGACGGTGTCGCGCGTGATCAACGCCCGCCCCGGCATCCGGGATGAGACGCGCGAGCGCGTCCAGCAGGCGATCGCGGAGCTCGGCTACCGCGTCAACAACGCGGCCCGGTCCCTCGGCACGCGCCGGTCGCGCACGCTGGGCGTGATCGCCTCCGACGCGACCCTCTACGGCCCGTCCGTCGGGATCGCCGCGCTCGAGGCGGCCGCGCGGGCGCGGGGCATGTGGATGGCCACGGCCTACGCCGACGCGGCGGACGAGGCATCCGTCGACGAGGCGCTCGACCACCTGCTCGCGCAGGGCGTGGACGGCGTCATCCTGCTCGCCCCGCACGTGCACACGCTGGCGACGCTCGCGGATCGTGCGACGGGACTCCCCGTCGTGGGCATGCACACGGGCGCGGGGGCGGCGCGGCAGGCGGAGGGCGCCGGCCTCGCCGTGCGTCACCTCGCAGCCCTCGGCCACCGCCGGATCGCACGCCTGGGCGGGCCGCCGGACTGGCGTGAGGAGGAAGCCCGGGCGGAGGGGTTCGAGGCCGCGGCCGCCGCATGCGGGCTCACGGTCACGCATCGCTGGTCCGGCGACTGGCTCGCCGGTGCCGGCCACGCCGTGGCGGGTGACGCCGTCCGCGCCATGGCGGAGGACGGCGGCCCGACCGCGATCGTGGTCGCCAACGACCAGATGGCTCTCGGCCTCGTCGCCGGTCTCGCGGACGCCGGCCGCACCGTCCCCGCGGATGTCAGCGTGGTCGGATTCGACGACAATCCGGATGCCGCGCACTACCGTCCCGCACTCACGACGGTGCGCCTCGACCTCGCCGGGGAGGCCCGTCGCTGCGTCGCGGAGGCCCTCGGCGCGGAGTCGGGCGACGGCGTGCCTGTCGACGCGCGGCCGGGAGCCCCGGTGCTGGTCGTGCGCGCCTCCACGGCGCCCCCCGCCTCCTGACGCGCTGCCGGCGAACCGCCCTGTCCCCGCCGCGAGGCGATGGCTGGCGGCCGGGGGATGTTACCGGTAACATCGCAGTCGACATCAACGGTGAGCAGCACGACGGAGGAGCAGCGTGGCAGACCTCGACCAGGCGATCGCGCAGGTGCGCGAGGAAGTCTCCCGCCTCCACGGCGAGCTCGTCCGATACGGTCTGGTGGTCTGGACCGGCGGCAACGTGTCGGGCCGCGTGCCGGGCACGGACCTGTTCGTGATCAAGCCGTCCGGCGTCGCGTACGACGACCTCACGCCCGAGAACATGATCCTGTGCGACCTGCAGGGCGATGTCGTCCCCGGCACACCCGGGAGCGAGCGCAGTCCCTCGAGCGACACCGCCGCCCACGCCTACGTCTACCGGAACATGCCAGAGATCGGCGGCGTGGTCCACACGCACTCCACCTACGCGGTCGCGTGGGCCGCGCGCGGCGAGGAGATCCCGTGCGTCATCACCGGCATGGCGGACGAGTTCGGCGGCCCGATCCCGATCGGCCCGTTCGCGATCATCGGCGACGACTCGATCGGACGCGGCATCGTGGAGACGCTGCGCGGCCACCGCTCGCGCGCCGTCCTGATGCAGAACCACGGTCCGTTCACGATCGGCGTCTCCGCGAAGGACGCGGTGAAGGCGGCGGTCATGTGCGAGGACGCCGCGCGCACCGTCCACATCGCGCGAGAGGCGGGGCCCCTGATCCCGATCCCGCAGGATCGGATCGACGCGCTGTACCACCGGTATCAGCACGTGTACGGCCAGTCGACCGACGACCGCCGCGACGCCGAGGACGCCCGGTGAGCGCCGACGCGATCCGCGCGGCGCGCACATCGCTGGGCATCGAGCTCGGCTCGACCCGCATCAAGGCCTGCCTCATCGACGACGACACCGCCGCCGTGATCGCCGTCGGCAGCCACGAGTGGGAGAACCAGTACGCCGACGGCATCTGGACGTATGCGCTGGATGCCGTGTGGGCAGGCATCCGCGCCGCCTACGCGGACCTCGTGGCCGACGCGGAGCGCCGTCACGGCGTGCGGCCCGACACCTTCGGCGCGATCGGGGTCTCGGCGATGATGCACGGCTACCTCGCGTTCGACGCCGCGGGCGACCTGCTCGTCCCGTTCCGCACGTGGCGCAACACGACCACGGGCCCGGCCGCCGCGGAGCTCTCCGCACTGTTCGGCGTCAACATCCCGCTGCGCTGGTCGATCGCCCACCTGTACCAGGCCGTCCTCGACGGCGAGCCGCATGTCGCGGAGCTCCGCTCGATGACGACGCTCGCGGGATACGTGCACGCGGCGCTCACGGGCCGGAACGTGCTGGGGATCGGCGACGCATCCGGGATGTTCCCGATCGACGCCGCCACCCGCGACTACGACGCCGACCTACTGGGCCGCTTCGACGCCCTCGTCGCCGACCGGGCGCCCGCCCTGCGCGTGGCGGAGCTGCTCCCGGAGGTGCTCGTCGCCGGCGACCCGGCGGGTGTGCTGACGGTCGAGGGTGCGGCGCTCCTCGATCCCACGGGTGCTCTGCGCCCGGGCATCCCGCTCTGCCCGCCCGAGGGCGACGCGGGCACGGGCATGGTCGCCACCCACGCGGTCGCGCCGCGGACGGGGAACGTCAGCGCCGGCACGAGCATCTTCGCCATGGTCGTGCTGGAGCGGCCGCTCGCGCACGCGCATGGCGAGCTCGACCTCGTCACGACGCCCGCGGGCGACCCCGTGGCGATGGTCCACTGCAACAACGGCGCGAGCGAGCTCGCCGCGTGGGCCGGGCTCTTCGGCCGGTTCGCCGCCGCATCCGGCGCGCCCCTCGAGACGGACGCCGTCTTCGACGTCCTGCTGCGCGAGGCGCTCGACGGCGAGGCGGATGCCGGCGGTCTCCTCGCCTACAACCACCTCGCCGGGGAGCCGATCGTCGGGCTCGACGAGGGGCGGCCTCTCTTCGTGCGCACGCCGGACAGCCGCCTGACGCTCGCGAACGTCATGCGCGCGCAGCTGTACGGGGTGTTCGGCACCCTGAGCATCGGCATGCACGTGCTGGCGGAGGAGGGGGTGGAGATCGAGCGGATGTTCGCCCACGGGGGGATGTTCCGCACCGCGGGGGTCGCGCAGCGCTTCCTCGCCGGCGCTCTCGCGGCCCCGGTCGCGGTCGGCGCGAGCGCTGCGGAGGGCGGCGCGTGGGGCATCGCGGTCCTGGCGTCCTACCTCTCGTACGCCGCCGACACCGATCTGAGCGGCTACCTCGGCGACCACGTCTTCCGCGATGTCGAGGCCGTGGTCGCCCAGCCCGATCCGGCGGATGTCGCCGGCTTCGCCGCCTACCTCGATCGCTACCGCGCCGGCCTGGTCGTGGAGGCGGCCGCGGTCGCCGGTCTCCCGTCCGGCCGCTGACCGACGCGGCCGCACCATCCGCCACGAAGGAGATCCACCATGACCCGCACGCCGCTCGCCACGTCGCTCGACGCCTACGAGGTGTGGTTCGTCACCGGCAGCCAGTCCCTCTACGGGGAGGAGACGCTGCGCCAGGTCGCCGATCAGTCGCGCCAGGTCGCGGCGGGTCTCGACGGCCTTCCCGTGAAGGTGGTGTGGAAGCCGGTCCTCATCGAGCCGGACGGCATCCGGCGGCTGGCGCTCGACGCCAACGCGCGCGACGACGTCATCGGGATCGTGGCGTGGATGCACACGTTCAGCCCGGCCAAGATGTGGATCGCCGGCCTCGATGCCCTGCAGAAGCCGCTGCTGCACCTGCACACGCAGGCGAACGTCGAGCTCCCGTGGGCGGACATCGACTTCGACTTCATGAACCTGAACCAGGCGGCCCACGGCGACCGGGAGTTCGGGTACATCCAGACGCGGCTCGGCGTCGCGCGCAAGACCGTCGTCGGGCACGTCTCCGACCCCGCGGTGCGTCGTCAGGTCGAGGACTGGCAGCGCGCGGCTGCCGGGTGGGCGGCATCCCGGAGCCTGAGACTCGCGCGCTTCGGCGACAACATGCGCTACGTCGCGGTCACCGAGGGCGACAAGACCGAGGCGGAGCTGCGGTTCGGCGTGCAGGTCAACACGTGGGGCGTGAACGAGCTGGCGGATGCGGTGGCCGCGGTGGACGCCGCCGACGTCGATGCGCTCGTCGCGGAGTATCTCGAGATTTACGACGTCGTTCCCGAGCTGCAACGGGGCGGTGAGCGCCACCAGTCGCTCCGCGACGGCGCCGCGATCGAGCTGGGCCTGCGGTCCTTCCTGGAGGACGGCGGGTTCGGCGCCTTCACGACGAGCTTCGAAGACCTCGGCGCGCTGACGCAGCTCCCCGGCCTCGCCGTCCAGCGGCTGATGGCGGAGGGCTACGGCTTCGGCGCCGAGGGGGACTGGAAGACCGCCATCCTGGTGCGCATCGCCAACGTCATGGGTGCGGGGCTCCCGGGCGGGGCGAGCCTCATGGAGGACTACACGTACGACCTCGTGGCGGGCGACGAGAAGATCCTCGGCGCGCACATGCTCGAGGTCGCGCCCTCGCTCACGACCGCGCGTCCCCGCCTCGAGATCCACCCGCTCGGCATCGGCGGCAAGGACGACCCGGTCCGCCTCGTGTTCACGGCCGATCCCGGTCCGGCCCTCGTCGTGGCGATGAGCGACATGCGCGACCGGTTCCGGCTGGTCGCCAACGTCGTCCAGAACGTCGACGCCCCGGATCTGCCGCGGCTGCCTGTCGGGCGCGCGGTGTGGAAGCCGCAGCCGGACTTCGCGACCTCGGCCGCCTGTTGGCTCACGGCGGGGGCCGCCCACCATACTGTGATGACGACCGCCGTCGGCCTGGACGTGTTCCGCGACTTCGCGGAGATCGCGAAGACCGAGCTCCTCGTGATCGACGAGGGTACGACGGTCCGCGACTTCCAGCGGGAGATCCGCTGGAACCAGGCCTACTACCGACTCGCCCAAGGACTCTGACACATGGCACGAACTCCGCTCTCCGGCATCCAGCACGCCCTCCGGGCGGGGGACTACGAGGCGGTGGTGTCGAGCGTGGGGGCGTCGCTGCGGTCCCTCACGTACGGCGGGCGCGACCTCGTGCTGTCGTACGGGGCCGACGAGGTCCGGCCGCAATACCGGGGCGCGACCCTCGTGCCGTGGCCGAACCGCGTCGTCGATGGCCGGTACGCGTTCGGCGGCGTGGAGCACCGGCTGGCGCTGACCGAGCCCGAGCGCGGCCACGCGCTGCACGGCCTCGGCGTGTGGCTCGACTTCCAGGCGATCGACAAGAGTCCGAGCCATGTCACGCTCGAGGCCGCTGTCGAGGCGCAGGCGGGCTATCCGTGGCGGATGCTGGTGCGCACGACGTTCTCGCTGAACTCGGAGGGGCTCACCCAGTCGGTCACCGCGACGAACGAGGGCCTCTCGCCCGCGCCGTGGGGGACCTCGGCGCATCCGTACCTGGTGGCGGGCTCCGGGCGCGTCGACGACTGGACGCTGGAGCTCCCCGCCGACAGCGTCGTGCACGCCACCCCCGACCGGCTCATCCCGGCCGGGCTCACGCCGGTCGACGCGGCACAGCCGGAGCGCTACGACTTCCGCGTCGCCCGCCCGATCGGCGCCGCGCAGATCGACAACGCCTTCACCGGGATCGCACGCGACGAGGCCGGGCTCGCGACGCTGCGGCTGACGGATGGCGCAGGCGCGGGTGTCGCGATGGTCTGGGATCAGTCCTGCCCATGGGTGCAGCTCTTCACGTCCGACCAGCCAGGGGGAGCGGACGATCCGGCTCACCGCGCCGCGGTCGCGGTGGAGCCGATGACGTGCGCTCCGGACGCGTTCAACGCGGCCGCCTACGCGTACGACGCGGGGCTCATCGTGGTCGAGCCGGGCGCCTCGACGACTGCGCAGTGGCGCATCGAGGCCATCGGCTGAGGAATCCCGCCCCCGTCACGACCGTCAGTGGCCGTGACCGCCCATGTCCATGTCCATCTGCATGGGGCTGAGCTGACCGGGCTTGAGCTGTGCGTCCTGCACGGCACTGAGGGCGGGGACGACCACCGCGGTGGTGACCGCGGCGGCCACGAGGAGAGCGGCCATTCCCGCGCGGGATGCGGTGCGGACGGGCCGCGTGGCGTCGTCGCGGCGGAGCGTCGAGGCGACGAGGACTCCGACGACGACCGCGAGCACGATTCCGACGGTCGCGCCGAGGATGCTCGAGCGCGCGGGATCCGCGGCGACCGCGATCCCCAGCAGGACCGGCGCCGCGAGCGCGACGGCCGTCGCCGTGCGGGGGACGGTCACCCGTCCGCGGGCGAGGCTCGTCGCACCCCAGCCGAGGGCGAGGGCCGCAAGAGCGAGCAGGATGCCGCCGACGACGTGCGATGCGACCGCGGCGCCCGTGAGGCCCGCCGCGCCCAGAGCGGCGCAGACGAGACCTGAGCCCCACGCCGCGACCGCCGCGACGGCGGCGCGCGGGGTCAGCGGCGCTGCGGGCCGCGCAGCCGGTGCGGACCGGACGGGCGTCGCGCGCCCGGTCCGCACCGAGTGTGCCGTGACCATCAGGCGGTCGCGACGCCGCGGGTCTGGCGGTCGGCGGCGAAGCCGACGCCCAGCAGCAGGATCGCGCTCACCAGGTGGAGGAAGTGGTCGAACGTGTTCAGCGCGAGCACGTTCAGCGAGGTCCCCACGAGGAAGAAGCCGACGATGCCGAGGAGCAGATAGGCCGCCCCGATGATGATGTTGACGGTCTTCGCGGCGCGCACGGAGATGAGTCCGCCGATCAGCAGCACGGCACCGATGAGGAGGTGCGCGACGTTGTGGAACGGGTTGACCATGAAGATCCCGAGCAGCAGACCTCCCTTGGTCGCGAGGAATCCGACGCCGCCGGTGACCGCGAAACCGAGCAGTCCGACGAGCAGATAGACCGCGCCGAAGATGACTCCGAGGAGCCGGTTCGGTGAAGAGCTCATGAGTGCCTCCCAATACGAGCGGCGGCGGGGTGCCGCCTCATGTGGTGTTTCGGAGCGCTCGGCCGATCGGATGGGGGATCGGATGCCGGCCCGCACGCGGATACGACAAGAGGGCCCCCGAGTACTCTCCGAGGCCCTCCGTCTGAGCTGCGGCACGCGGCCGCAGCGGGTTCAGTCGTCGCCGCGCATGGCCGCCTTGGCCTCGTTGCGGCGCTCGACGGATTCCTTCTCGGCCTCCGCCTTCTTGACCTCGGCATCGGCCTTGGCCTCGTCGACCTTGTCGCCGATGCGGTCGGTGGTGTCGTCCCACGCGTCCTTGATCTTCCGGCCGGCCGTCTCGGCGGCGTCCTTGGCGTCATCCATGATTCCCATACGCTGCTCCTTTCGTCGCGGTGCGAATCATCACGATATGTCGCATTCGGCGGGGATGTACGGGGGTTGCGCGATGCGCCCCGGATTGCTAGGCCGACCGCCGCGCATCCCGTGTCGCGCCTGTGCGAACCCCTAGGCTGTGCGCCATGACCTTCACTGCCGACATCACCTCGCAGGCCGATCTGACCGGACTCTGGAGCACGACCGGGATCTTCAGCCTCATCCTGTACGTCCTGATCGCCGTCGCCCTGTGGCGCGTGTTCAGCAAGGCCGGCTGGCCCGGCATCCTCGCCATCATCCCGATCGTGAACATCTTCATCCTCGTGAAGATCGCCGGCTTCTCGGCGTGGCTCGGGCTGCTGTACCTCATCCCGATCGTCAACATCGTCTTCGGGATCATCGTCGCCATCCGCGTCGGGAAGGGCTTCGGCAAGGGCGGGGTGTTCTCGTTCTTCCTGCTGTGGCTCTTCGCCTTCATCGGCTACTTCATCATCGGGTTCGGCCGGTCCACCTACACCAAGCCCGCCTGACCGGTCGCTTCTCAGCGCGGGGCTGAGTCGATCGGGGTCGTGGTGTCGATGGCGTCGCGCAGCGGGCGGCGCATCGGCGCCCAGTAGTGGTTCGGGGTGATCCGGGCGAGCACGTCGACGAGGCGCGCCTCGCGGCCGATCATCGTGCGCGGGCGGCGCCGGACGGTCGCCTCGACGATGCGGCGTGCGGCGTCGGAAGGGTCGGTGTGGTACATCGCCGCCTGGGCCTGTGCCGCGCGGTCCGCGACCGCGGGGTCGATGGCGGCCGCGTACCGGCCGTGCAGGATGATGCCCGTCTTGACCCCCGCGGGGTACACGGCGCCGACGCTGACGGTCGAGCCCTCAAGTTCGTGGCGGAGCGCCTCGGTGAAGCCCCGGACCGCGAACTTGCTCATCGCGTACGGGATGCGGCCCGCGGGCGCGGCGAGGCCGTAGATCGACACGAGGTGCGTGATGTGCGCCGCCGGCTCCTGGCGGAGCGCGGGCAGCAGCGCCTTCGTCACGTTGACGGTGCCCCACAGGTTCACGTCCATCAGCCAGCGCATCTCGGCCATCGTGAGCTGATCGATGTCGCCCAGCATCGACGAGCCGGCGCACGTCACGAGCGCCTGGACGTGCGAGTGGGATGCCTGGACCTCGTGCCCGAGTGCGGCGACCGCGTCGTCGTCGGAGAGGTCCACGACGTGGGTCGTGTGTCCGGATCCGGCGAGGCTCCGGGCGACGGTGGCGAGGCCCTCGGCGTTGCGGTCGACGAGCGCGATCCGGGCGCCCCGGCGGGACAGCTCCCGGGCGACCTCGGCCCCCATGCCGCTCGCGGCGCCCGTGATGACCGTGGTGCGTCCGCGGACGTCGAGTGGTCGCATCCTCGCTCCTTCCCCCGGTCGATTATCGCGGAACGCTCGGCGCTAGTCTCGTGGGGAGGAGCGCCCGTGGCAGAACACCCGAACCGCGACGCCCCGGCTGCGGGCCGGGGTGGATTCGGCGCGTCCGGCCGTCGGGCGAAGGTGGCCGACATGGTCTCGGAGGGGCTCTACGTCGCGGCTGCCGCCACCCGGCTGGCGCTGAAGAACCGCATCCTCGTCGACATCCTCGCCCAGGGTGGCGACTTCGATGTCACGCACTTCGTGCCGGAGGCGCGGGAGATCCTCCTGACCCTGGCCGAGGAGGCCGATCAGGACGCACAGCGGATGCGCGACGGCCGCAAGCTCGCGAGCCGTCGGTTCAGCGACTCGGACGGGACGCACGACTACCGCAGCCGCGACGTCCGCAACCTCAGGCGGCGCGAGCGGCAGTCCCAGCGGGTCGCGAAGGAGCTGCGCGCGCGGGCGGCGGACGATGTGCAGCTGCGCACGCTGGTCGAGGGAGCGCGGGAGGCGGCGTGGGCAGAGGTGTCGCGCAACATCGACCGCACGCTGCGCATCGAGGCGGCCCGCCCCGACCTCGAGCCCGACTACGCCAAGCTGCGCGACGCGCGCATGCAGTCGCTGCGGCTCGTCGACCTGCCGCGCCTCGCCGCCCACCGCCGTCGCAACGAGCAGGGCGCCGCCGGCGAGCTGCACGATCAGGAGGTCACCGACCGGCCGCGGACGGTCGGCGGCATCGATCTGAGCGAGCTCGAGTAGCCAGGGTGGGTGCGGGGCTGTCCGTCGATGTGGCGCGTTGTGCCGGGTCGCGGCCCGGGAGGCGACCCGATGCGCCACCCCGGCCGCGAGGCATCGTCCCGATTCGCGGTGCGTTCGCGGCTCGGGTACGATGGACGACTGTGCGTGCGTGAGCGTGCACCTGCGCCTGTAGCTCAATGGATAGAGCATCTGACTACGGATCAGAAGGTTGGGGGTTCGAGTCCCTCCAGGCGCACACTGTGTTGAGACAGTGATCGGAAGAAGGCCCCTCGAGGGTCTTTTTCTGTTTCTGCGGCACGTCGGAGGCATGGCCTCTGAGGATGCCGGTCGCCCCCTCGCGCGGGTTCGGAGCCGCTCCTTGACCTTGCCGACCCGATATGTGAGCTTGTCGGGAGCGGGACTTCCCGTGAGCTCCCCACAGTGAGGCGGAATCGATGGCCGAGGCATTCAACCAGGCTTTCGCGGACGTGGCGTTCGCGCTGCAGGCCGACCCGGACGACGACGTCACGCAGGACGGTGATCGCCTCCTCGTCAGGGGTCGGGTCTTCGCCCGACTCGACGGAGGACGGCTCGTCGTCGACCTCCCCGCTGCGCGCGCGGAGGATCTCATGTCGCGCGGCGTCGCCACGCGGGGATCGGGAGACGATGCACGGGGAGCCTGGGTCGCCGTCGAGGACGAGGCCGACTGGCTGGAGCTCGCCACCGAGGCGCATCAGTTCGTCGGGGAACCCGCCGTCGGCCGCGACTCCTGAGCTGCGCGGCCTGTCGGCGGGAGAGAATGGCTCACATGCCTCGTCTCCGCACCGCCGTCCGTATCATGCTCGGTTTCTTCCTCGTCTTCGCGGGCGTGAGTCACCTCACCTTCGCCCGCAAGGACTTCCGGGCGCAGGTCCCCGAGTTCGTGCCGCTGGACGTCGACACGACTGTCGCGCTGTCCGGCGCGGCCGAGATCGCGCTGGGCACGGCGCTCGTCACCGCGCCGCACCATCGGCTGATGGGATGGCTCACCGCGGGCTTCTTCGCCGCCGTGTTCCCGGGCAACGTGTCGCAATGGCGCAATCACCGTGACGCGTTCGGGCTCGACACGGATCGCAAGCGATTGCTCCGCCTGCCGTTCCAGGCCGTGCTGATCACTGTCGCGCTGTGGTCGAGCCGCACTGATTGATTCCCTCGGCACGCCGATTCAGCGGATGCCGGTACTCGGCCGCCGCAGACGGAAAGAGACGCCGAGGGCGAACGGCGCGATGATCCGGCCCGTGAGCGCGGCCGCGACGAGAGGCACGGATCCGGTCCCCACCGCCACGGGCAGCAGGAGTTCGGTGGCGACAGTGAGGACGGCCGCTGCAACCGCGATCCCCGTCCACATGCGGGACCGCCCCGGGCGGTGGGCGGTCGGAGGTCGCGATCGGCGGTCGTCGGCCCACCGCGCACCCGCCCACACGAGGGGGACGAACCCGACGGATGAGAGACCGAACGAGAGCAGGATGCCGACGACGCCGAGGGAGACCGTCATCGACTGCCGGTATCTCGCGACAGCTGCCGGCGTGAGGTCCCGATACGCGCGGTAGCCGAGCGCGCCAAGTATGACCGCGCAGCCCGAGAACATCGTCGCTGCGACGGTCGACAGCACACGCGAAGCGCCACCCGCGCCCGTCGCGGTGAGGACGATCTCTGCGGCTGCGAGGACGAGCAACGCAAGGGGCGGTATCAGCCACTGCGAGATGCGGATGGGTGCCCCGGCGGGCGGCGCGGGGTGGCCGTCCTTCACCATTTCCATGGCCGGATCCATCCGGAGGGGAGATGGTAGGGCGCTCCCGACTTTCGGAGTTCACGCGCGTGTTGCTTGGCCAACGCTCGCGCCCGCCTGCTCTGGGGCCCGGTCAACGGGTCGTCGCCGGCGAGACGGATGATCAGACCCGTCGCCGGATCGACCTCGTTGTACCGACGGCGGCTCTCGTCTGCCCAGATCGTCGTGTACCCGACCTTCTGCTCGCGTGCGCTCTGCACGAAGAACATGCAACAGGAGATGGCAGCGAGCCAAATCAGCCCTACCCCGATCATGCTTCCGATCGCGGCTATCGGCCGGGGCAGGATGCTGAAGAGCGACCAGACCAGTATGCCGAGCACGAGTGTGCCGCAGAATGAGAAGAGGAACACGTACGACCAGACGAATGCCGTGAGCCCCGCACGTAAGTGCGGCTGGACATCGAACAGCTCGCTCACCATCTTCCTCTCATGCTCCGTCGCGACCGCGGGGAGTGTGCCATCCGAACGGAAGCCGGTAAGGCGTGGCAGACGCTTGGATCTGTCGGGAGCGGGCCCTTGCCTCTACGCGAGCAGCACGACGTTGCGGTTTGGTCAGCGGGTCGTCACCGGCTTCTCGAATGACCAGTCCGGTCGACGGGTCAACCTCGTCCAAGGCGCGCTGCTCCTCGTCCGTCCACAGTGTCGTGTACCCCGCGGCATACTCGCGCCGCCGCTGAAAATACAACATGCAAAACGACACGAAGGTCAGAGTCATCAACGCCACTTCAGGTCGATTGCTCACGCTTTCACCTCAGTATCTCCCTGATCCGGTCGCAGACGTCTTCGACGAAGGTAGCCATCGCCGAGAGCTTTGCCAGCGGCGCCAGCGCGCCCCGCAGATCCTTGCTTGCTCTCAGGAATCGTGACCGCCGTCGTCGCCGTCGACACGTCACTGGGGCGGGGGCGGATTCTACCTGACTCGTCCGGTTCGGCTGAGCATCGAACGCGTACCGCCGCACCGTGCACGATGACCCACCCGAACCGGTCGTCGTGTCATTCAACGTCGTCCACCGACGGGCAATGACGCTCGCACTCCCGACTCCGCGCTCGGGAGATTCGCATGGCTAAGTCCTTCTGAAGGAGCTTCAATCGCTGGAATCAACGTCCACGTCTTCGTCCTGCAACTCGTGGCCAGTATCGAAGAAGCTGGTCAAGTAGTCCGCGGCTTCGAGATCACTCTCACGGAGTAGTGAGAACAACTCAGAGCCCTCTTCGAGGCGCCCATTAGGTAGCTCGTATGCTTGAAGCAATCCGAGGTATTCGCAGTTTCCGAGCGCGTCCGCGTACTCGTGAGCCTCCCTTTCGGCAAGCCGAAGCGCGTCGGCGGCACTCAACGCGAAGTGGAGGACCAGTCGCTCTTCATAAACTCTTCCGTGGCGGAAGATCGCTCGAACTGAATAGCTCTTCATGTGCATCATCCAATCGCGACCTCGAAGATGCTTCCGCCGATTCCGCCTATCACAAGGAGCACGGCGATAACCATCCCGCCGATTACGGCCATCATCCGACCGATCACGCGCTCGGTCCAAGGGTTCCATACCGCGAAATTGCTCTTCCTCTTCTGAGCATTTCTCTTTCCTGCGAGCTTCTCGTTGAAGATCTCCTTTTGCCGCGCACTCCTCAAGGTCTTTGGGTCCGTGGTGGATGGGTGCGCCAGCGCGTGCTTCTCAGCCTCCGAGAGCTTCTTCGGTTGAGATTGGTTACCGCCCTTCGACTTGCCTGTTAGGTCCGCGTCGTTGATGGGGTCGGTGGGGTAGGTGTACGGGTTGGCGTTGCCGCCGTAGACGGGGTCGACGGTGAGGAATCGTCCGGTGGTGGGGTTGTAGAGGCGGGCGCCCATGAGGGTGAGACCGCCGAGGCTGTTCGCGGAGCGTTCGTTCCCACCCAGCCACCCGTATGTCGCTGTCCCCGCGGCGGTGTTGGTGGGGGTGCCCTACTCGTTGTAGGTCGCGTAGCTGCCCGTGTCGATGCCGGTGTCGGTGGTGGCGTCGGCCGCGGTGGCGACTTCGCTTCCTTGGAGGTTGGTGAGTTGCAGGGTGACGGTGCCGGATTGGGCGACGGTGGCATCCAGCATCCCGCCCGGACCCGCGATCTCCCGCGTCCACGACCCGTTCATGGTGGACCACGCCGGGCTGTCCCCGTTGTCGGCGTAGTCGTTCACCGTGGTCGTGGTGGTGGTGCCGTTGGTCGCGGTGGCGGTGGCGATGCGGTTCTGGATCGGGTCAAGACCGTAGCTCATCGTCCACGACCCTTGCGCCTCGGTAGCGGCCATGTCGTTCGCGTAATACCCGAGGGTGAGGGTTCCGGATGCGCCGGGGAAGTTCGACGAACTCGTCGCGTCCACTGCGGGCACGGTGAGCGTGCGACCCAACGCGTCGTACGTGTACCCGGTGTTCGTGATCCGGTCCGCGCCGTCGAACGTCCCGGTCTGCGTTCCCGCCGTCGTCGCCGTCGAACACGTCACCAGAGCGGGAGCCGACGTGACCTGACTGGTCCGGTTCGACTGAGCATCGAACGCGTACTGCCGCACCGTGCACGACGACCCACCCGACGGGTGGTGACATAGCGTCGAGCCGATCCACCGGTTAGCGATCAGGCGCTTGCCGGCAGAAGACGCGCGAGATGCGCAGAACTCCGGCCAAAGTCGACGACATGCTCGACGGGGCACAACTCGAGCGGGCCGTTCAGACTCTGGGTCGTAATCGCTATTCCTTTCAGCCCAATGAGCGCCACGTTTATGACTGAATATTCGACTGCCTTGATGGTCGAGAGGCGAACTTGCACCGAGCTCACAAGTCTGCCCCTGGTGGGAAACCACACCGCTAGCAAGTCGCCGGACACAACCACGTAGGAGGTTCCGTCGATGCGCGCATGGACGTCAGGGGCAATGCTCCTGACCATGCGCGAGAGGCTGGCACTCGTTCGATTCGGGAATACCCGGGCGTCCCCCACTGCATCCTTCAGCGCGCGCAGATGGGCACTCCTCGAAGTGAGTTGGGGCAGGAAGACACGCAGCACGACATAGGCGGCAAGGAACAGTGTTGCCCACGTCACGGAAGCGACGTACGGAGTCGGGTCCAGTTCACCATCAGGATTTTGGAACGTTGCCACGAGGAGGAGCGTTATCGGCACCGCGTAGAGCAACGTCCACAGCGAGAACGTGAGCCAGAGGACAGTCACCACCACCACCCGTCGTACGCGGCTTCGCGTGTATTCCCCTGGCAGAAACTCCGGGATGGTCGAGGCCGACTCGCGGTCCGTCTGATCTACATAGCCGACCGTTGGCTGGTCGGGCACGTAGCCGGCCAGGAGAGGACTGCCAAACATCAGAGCGCTGCAGACCGTACCAATGCCGAGAGTCCACCCGAGGGGGATAGTTGTATTCATTCGGGAAACGATCACGATCGATACGAAGCCGAGCAATCCGATTCCGCCCAAAACGAGGAAAGCCACGGCCAGCGGTCGAAGACCGCCTCGCTGCTCACTCACGCTCGCCTCACCGCCTTCCTCGGTAATTCGTTCCAAACTCGAGCCAACCGACGAGGGTCATGACTACCCCGTAAAGGCTGACCTTGTAGTCCAGGAACTCTGCGAGCCGATGATAGAGCGCGCTAGCCATCGGCCTGATGATCCTGCCAAGAAGCCTCGAAACCGTGGGCAAGGTCACTGCGCTCACCAACACCAGCATGATGTTGAACACACATTCGAAATCAAAACGCGACAGGAAGCACCCAATTGCGGTCGCGGCGGCGCCCAAGCCGGCAGCCACGGCCTTCAGAGGCGCAAAGAAGAAGCCCGCCCAGCTCAGGATGGTTGCTGCCGTGCCGAGAATGTTGCCGATTAGCTGCCAGATTCTCCTCGCCGACCAGGATCGCCCGCTGGTGTCGGTCTGGTTGATGGGGTCGGTGGGGTAGGTGTAGGGGTTGGCGTTGCCGCCGTAGACGGGGTCGACGGTGAGGAATCGTCCGGTGGTGTTGTCGTAGAGGCGGGCGCCCATGAGGGTGAGACCGCCGAGGCTGTTGGTGGAGCGTTCGTTCCCACCCAGCCACCCGTATGTCGCTGTCCCCGCGGCGGTGTTGGTGGGGGTGCCCTACTCGTTGTAGGTCGCGTAGCTGCCCGTGTCGATGCCGGTGTCGGTGGTGGCGTCGGCCGCGGTGGCGACTTCGCTTCCTTGGAGGTTGGTGAGTTGCAGGGTGACGGTGCCGGATTGGGCGACGGTGGCATCCAGCATCCCGCCCGGACCCGCGATCTCCCGCGTCCACGACCCGTTCATGGTGGACCACGCCGGGCTGTCCCCGTTGTCGGCGTAGTCGTTCACCGTGGTCGTGGTGGTGGTGCCGTTGGTCGCGGTGGCGGTGGCGATGCGGTTCTGGATCGGGTCAAGACCGTAGCTCATCGTCCACGACCCTTGCGCCTCGGTAGCGGCCATGTCGTTCGCGAAGTACCCGAGGGTGAGGGTTCCGGATGCGCCGGGGAAGTTCGACGAACTCGTCGCGTCCACTGCGGGCACGGTGAGCGTGCGACCCAACGCGTCGTACGTGTACCCGGTGTTCGTGATCCGGTCCCCACCATCAAACGTGCCCGACTGTGTTCCTGCCGTCGTCGCCGTCGAACACGTCACCGGGGCGGGAGCCGACGTGACCTGACTGGTCCGGTTCGACTGAGCATCGAACGCGTACTGCCGCACCGTGCACGACGACCCACCCGAACCGGTCGTCGTATCACTCACCGACGTCAACCTCCCATCCCCATCGAAACTGTCCCGCACCGACTCCCCTGGACTCGACTGCGCAACCACGGTGCCACCCAGACCGATCGTGTCGATGAACGACATCCACGTCGATGAGCCCATTGTGTATCCCAGCCGCGTCGGATTGCCCGCATCATCATGCGTGGTCGCCGCGACCAACCCGTTCGGATACGTCTCCGACGCCAGCGCGCCGTCACCGTCGTAGGACGCCTGGAAGGCGGACGGCTGCCCCGACACCCCGATGTCTTCACCGGTCACGAGCCCGCGGTGCTCGGTCGAGCCCCCGTACGTGTAGGTCGTCGTCCCGACGGGGGTGGTCACCGTTGCCGGGCTGCCGTCCAGCGTGAACGTCGTGGCCGTTGTCTGCCCGTTGGCGTCCGTGTAGCTGTTCTGACGCCCGAGGAGGTCGTACCCGACGGAGATCGTCTGGGCCGTCGACCCCGTCCCGGTGGTCGCGCTCGTCGGAAGGCCCGTGGAGGAGCCGTACGTGTAGGTGACGGCGGGAAGCGCCTGCCCGAGTGCCGGCGAGATCGTCTTCGACTGCTGGGTGATCCGCCCGGCCGAGTCATACGTGTCCGTCGTCGTACGCGTCGTCGACCCGGCCGTCTCGACCGCAGTCGCGACGTCCCCGAACTGATCGTAGGTGAGGGTCGTCACCGGCAATGCCGCCCCGCTCGTCGGCTGCGAGGCCGGCGCGGTCCGGCAGACGAGTCCCGCCGACGCGGCACTCACGCAGGCTCCCGTTCCCGTCGCCGTGTAGTAGGTGGTGTCTTGCGAGTGAGCACCCGCGGCGGTGGAATCGGCGGGGAGGCGATGCTCGATCGTACGGCCCTGCGCGTCGTACACGTCGGTCGTCGTGAGGTCGGCGCTACTCGGCGCGGCGCCCATTTGAACGGTCGTGGTCGTCGGCTCGCCGAGCGACCAGCCCGTCACGCCGGCCGTGGCCATCGATCCGACCGCCGCGTAGCCGTAGGTGGTGATCCGCGCATCGGGGAACGCCGTGTCGGTCGTCGTCACGTCGTTGTACGCCGTCGAAGTGACCGTCGTCTGGAGATCGTAGGTCGCGCCCCCGGGCGCGCCCTGATCGTAGTCGGTGTGGGTGTAATCCTGCCCGTCGATGACCGAGCCGTCGCTGAGGGTGATCGCATGCGTCGGGACGTAGGTGTCGGTGAGCAGCGACGGATCCTGCGGGCTGTACACGCTCGTGTCGGCGAGGAACTTCGCGCGCGCTGCCGAGGTGGCGAGCCCCGCGACATACGTGTCTGTGGAGGCGGTCGGCGCGAGCGCCTCGTCACGATTCTGCGCGCTGAGCGTCCACGACACGTTGCCGTTGCCGTCGTATTGGGTCGTATCGACCTGCCAGGCCCCGGCACCGTACTCGGCCTGATCGACCTGACTGCCGTTCACATCCAGATAGTCGATGGAGGCATACGGCCAGTCCGTGCTCGACACCGACGATGGACTGGTGCTCGAGGGCTGGTGGCTCGGCGGGAAGACGGCGACGGCCTGAGCGGGCAGATCGGCGGTCTGAGCCCAGGTCGCGTCCGCTGCCGCGCCGACCTCGACCGGCGCGGAGGAACCGGTGAACGGCACGCCGTACACGACCGTGGAGGTCGCGGTCGCGCCCCCGCTGTCGGTTCGCGAGACGGTGGAGAGCCGTGACTTCGAGTCGTAGGCGAAGTTCCACGCCGCCTGTCCGGGAGGGGTCAGCGTGGCGAGCCGGTTGGAAGAGCCGTAGGTGTAGGCGGTCAGAAGGTGAGGTGAGACCCGGGGGTCGTACTCGTCAGCCAGCTGACCGGAAGCGTTGTAGTCGTACGCGGCCACCGCGATGACGTTCGGTGTTCCCGCCACCTTCGGTGCGGAGAGCGAGATCGAGGCGAGCCTCGTGACCGTTGCGCCGCTGACTGTCAGCGGCGTGTAGGCCAGCTGAAGGCTGCGGCATCCGACCGTGGTGTCGGCGGTGGCGTCGCTGCAGGTGACGCCCGTCGGTGCGGGCGCGAGGATGCGGGTGACCAGACCGTTCGCGTTGTAGGTGTAGGTGGTCGTGGTATTCGACCCCGCCTCGGCGACAGAGACGACTATCCGATCCGGTCTGGTCTGACTCCCGGCTCTAACCGACCCGGCCCCACACAGCCGAGCACGCGGCGGCACCACGCACGACGGAGCCCGGGCCGGTGGCCGCAGCCACCGTGCCCGGGCTCCGTCGTCGGGGTCAGCTGCGGCGCGCCCGCACGCCGATCAGCGCAGCGCCGATGACGACGAACAGCAGCGCGAACGGTGCGACCCAGCCCGCGACCGTGCCGCCGGTCAACGCCAGCTCCTGCCCGGCGTGGGGCGTCGGTGAGGACGGGTACTCCGGATGCTCCGCCGACACCGTCGGCGGGAAGCGCGGCGTCACTGAGCCCGAAGGTGTCGGCGTCGGAGTCGGCGTGACGGTCGCGTGGTTCGTGAGGGTCACGATGGCGGTCGTTGCTGCCGTCAGCGCGAAGTCGTTCTGCGAGAAGTCGGGCGCGGCCCACGTGACACCGGCGGGACCGGCCGGCGCGCTTTCGGTGAGATGCACGGTGGATCCCGCCGGGAAGGCGGGGCTGGTCCAGGTCGCCCCGTCGGCGACCTCGAACGTGCCGTCGGTCACCACGCCGCCCGGCGCGGTCACCGCGTAGGTGCCCGAGAAGGTGAGGCCGTCGACGGGCGTGCCGGTCCACTCCACGTGCTTGGTGATCGAGAAGCGCCCGACCTGGGTGCCGCCACCCGTCGCGCCGCCGCCCTGGTGCACGACGGTGCCGGAGACGTGCCCGTCGCCCTGGCCCGAGATCGAGATCGTCGCGCCGTTGGTATAGGTGTGGGTGCCTCCCTGGTCGGCGTCGGTCGGCGCGGTCGCGAAGTGCACGTTGTAGAAGTAGCCGGCCTCCGACACGAACGACACCTTGCCTGCACCGTCGACCGTGACCTTCGAGGGATCGAGCACCCTCCAGCCTGTCGGCCAGTACGTGCCGTCCGCCTTCTTGCCGACGGTGTTCGTGTAGAGGACGTACGGGTAGGTGGTGTTCCCGATCTTCGTCACGAGCTCCTGCGCCGGACCGGGGTTGTCCTGCACGGTGACGGTCTGCCCGCCGGCCATGCCGCCCTTGCCGGCGCCGATCGCGACGGTCCAGTCGATCGCGTTGTGCTCCTCGTCGTACGTGCCCGACTTGTAGCTGCCGCGGCCCTGGAAGGTGCAGTTCTCCGTGCACTGGTTGTTCGCGGGCGGCGTCACGGTGGTGGTCACCGGCGTCCCGCCGACGTCGTAGGTCTTCGTGGTGTCGTGGTCGACCGTCGTCTTCACGGTCACCCAGAAGTCGAACGTGCCGTGGAGGTCGAGCGGGTGCGCGGCGACGTAGGCGCTGTCGAGATCGCAGTACAGCTGCGTCGTGGTCACGGTGCAGCGCCCCATCGTCGCGCCCGCCGCATCGGTGAGCGGGAAGGAGCCGGTGCGGCCGGCGAGCTCCGCGGGAAGCGAGAGCGCGAACCCGGCGGGCGTGGCCGGGTTGTCCGGCAGGCTCCACGTGCCCTCGAGCTGCGCCGAACTGCCGGACTGCACCGTCTGCGAGGTGAACGCCAGCGATGTGATGTCCGCCTCGCTCTGATACGGCGGTGCGGCGGATGCCACGGCGGCGGTGCCCAGCACCAGTGCCGCGACGGTGGACAGGATTGCGATCGCGCGCAGACGCACGCCCTTGATCCCCATGATGTACTCCCCAGATCTGCCCGCCGGAGCGGGGGCGCCCGACACGCCTCATAAATGAGATATCGGTGGGGAGGTTTCATGACGCGGGTTGTCCGAGAATCTCGGATCCGCCTTCGGACATGGGCGAAGGCCCCGGGTCGTCCCAGGGCCTTCGCGTGTCGCCGCGCCGTTGCGGCGCTCAGACCTGACGGCGGATGAACCTCATGAGGCCGACGATGATCGCGATGATCACGATCACCAGTCCGACCCACAGGAGGAACTTCGCCGTGGCGACGAAGACCCCGAGGAGCAGAAGCACGATTCCGACGAGCAGCAGGATTCCAGCCAGAGCGATCATGGCTCCAGCATGCCCGCGGCGCGCACGGGCCGGGAGGGCCTTGACACGGCGGCCCTGCCGTCGCTAACCCCGGGGCCGCTGCGCCAGGACGTCGTCGAGGAAGGCGTAGATCGTGGCGTGCAGGGCGGCGGTGGCCGCGTTGTCGATCGACCCGGCGTGGCCGCCCTCCGCAGGCTCGAGGTAGTGCACCTCGGCATCCGTCTCGTCCTGCAGGCGTGCGGCCATCTTGCGCGCCTGCACCGGACCCACCCGGTCGTCGCTGGTCGCGGCGTAGATGAGGCTCGGGGGATACGCCCTGCCGCCCTCGACCAGGTGGTAGGGCGAGAACGTCTGCACGAACGCCCAGTCATCCGGGTCGTCCGGATCGCCGTACTCGGCGATCCAGCTCGCCCCCGCTGACAGCCGCGTATAGCGGCGCATGTCGAGGAGCGGAACGCCGCACACGATCGCGCCGAAGTCCTCGGGGAACTGGGTCAGCATGTTGCCCACCAGCAGTCCGCCGTTGCTGCGGCCGTGGCATCCGATGCGGTCGGCGGTCGTGACGCCGCGGGCGACGAGGTCGCGGGCGACGGCGGCGAAGTCCTCGTACGCCCGGTGCCGGTTCTCCCTGAGGGCCGCCAGGTGCCACGCCGGGCCGAACTCGCCGCCGCCGCGGATGTTGGCGACGACGAACACGTTCCCCCGCTCGAGCCACGCCGGCCCGACCAGCGACGGGTACTCGGGGGTCAGCGCGTGCTCGAACCCGCCGTAGCCGCTCATCAGCACCGGGAGCACGCCGTCGCGCTCGCGGGGGCCGACCTCGAAGTACGGGATGCGGGTGCCGTCCGCCGACGTCGCCCAGTGCTGCACGGCGGTCAGCCCCGACGCGTCGAACACCTCGCGCGCCCGGTCGACGACGACGGGGCCGGATGCCACGGCATCCGTCACCACGAGGGTGGCCGGCGTCAGGAACCCTCGCGCCACGAGCCACAGCTCGTCGTCCTCGTCGGCATCGCGCGTCGCGACGCCCACGGACAGGAGGTCGCCGCCGTCGATCCCGGCGGGGAGCTCGGTCGCCGCCCAGCCGTCCGCCGGGTCGAGCGCGACGAGCCGGCTCTGCACGTCCTCGAGGATCGTCAGCACGAGGCGCCGCTTCGTCCAGGTCCAGGACTCGAGCACGGCGTGCGCGGACGGCACGAAGACGGGGACCAGCGCGTCACCACCGCTCGCTTCCCCGTCGCCGTCGCCCTCGACGAGTGCGCGCAGCGGTCCGACCAGCAGCGTTCCGCCCTCGTGGGTTCGGCCGCCCAGGGTCCACGGCGTCGTCGTGCGGACCGTGACGAGCTCGCCGTGCACGTCGACGTGCGCGTCCTGCGGGACGGCCACGATCCGCGGGGCGGCGGGGGATGCGGCATCCCACACGTGCACGTCGGTGTGGAAGAAGTCGCGCCACACGTCGACGACCGCGGTGGTGATGCCGTCCGTCCGATCGACCCCGACGAAGACCCCCACGTCGCCCCGCGTCGCACTGACCACGACGGGCGCGTCGGCGAGCGGTGTGCCGCGCCGCCACACCCGCGCCGTCGCCGGGTAGCCGGATTCGGTCGCGGCACCTCCGTCGACCGTCGCCGCGACGAGCAGCGTGTCCCGGTCGAGCCAGGCCGCGCGCGCCTTGTCGACGGGGATGCCGAAGGGCGTGTCGTCGACGAACCCCACGGCGGCCAGGTCGAACTCGCGCGTGACGTGGGCGTCGCCGCCGTCGGGGGAGAGCTGGAGCAGCACACGGTCGGTACCCGCCGGCCCGTGCAGCGCACCGCCGAACGCCCATGCGACGCCTTCCTCCGTCCCGAGGGCGTCGAGGTCGAGCAGCACCTGCCATTCGGGCCTGCCCGCCCGGAAGGCCGCGCGCGGGCTGCGGCGCCACAGACCGCGCGGGTTCGCGGCATCCCGCCACAGGTCATACATCCAGTCGCCGTGCCGCGCGGCGACGACCAGGCGATCGGGGTCGTCCAGCACGGCGCGCAGACGCTCCTCGAGCGCCGTCCGCTCGGCGGACGCGTAGATCCGCTCGGTGTCCGCGGTGCGGTCGGCCGCCCACGCGAGGGCGTCGTCGGCGTGGATCTCCTCCAGCCACAGGTAGGGATCGGCGCGGTCGGAATCGGACGCGGGAGCGGGGTCGGCGGGCACGACGCCAGCCTATGCCGCGGCGCTAGCCTGGCCTGACGACCCTGCCCTGTCACGAAGGAGCGTCATGAGACTCGTCCAGGTCGCCCAGCACGCCGACGACCTCGAGCGCGCCGCGCTCTTCTACACCGCCCTGCTCGAGATCGAGCCGACGGCGGTGTTCGATCCGCCGGGGCTGCTGTTCTTCGACCTGGACGGGGTCCGTCTCCTGCTCGACCGCAACGCGCCGTCATCGCTCGTGTACCTCCAGGTCGACAACGTCCATGACGCGCTCGACCGGCTCGACGGGGCGGTGGAGGTCGTCTCGCGGCCGCACCTCATCTTCACGCACGAGGACGACCTGCTCGGGCCCGCGGGCCGCGAGGAGTGGCAGGCGTTCATCCGCGACTCCGAGGGCAACACGGTCGGCCTGGTCTCCTTCGTGCACCCCTGAGCCGGCGCCGCGTAGCCTGAGAGCATGACCGCCTACGTCTCGGCGTTCGAGCTGTTCTCCATCGGCGTGGGACCCTCGAGCTCGCACACCGTCGGACCCATGCGCGCCGCCCGCGACTTCGCTGCACGCCTGCGCGCATCCGGACTGCTCGACGCGGTCGGCCGCGTCGAGTGCCGGCTGTACGGGTCGCTCGGCGCCACCGGTCTCGGCCACGGCACGCCCGACGCCGTCGTCGCGGGGCTCCAGGGGCTCGACCCCGAGAGCGTGGATCCCGCCGTCGTGCGCGCCGCCTGGACGAACTGGCCCGACGGCCGCCCGCTCGCCCTCGACGGGACGCACCCCGTCCCGTTCGCCACGGCGGACGTGGCGTTCGAGCCGCGCACCCGCCTGCCCGGTCATCCGAACGCGATGACTCTCCGCGCGTACGCGGGCCCCGCCTCGGATGCCGCAGCCGCCGTCCTCGCGGAGGACACGTACTACTCCGTCGGCGGAGGCTTCATCCGCCGCGAGGGCGAGCCTGTGCGCGTGTCGGCGCATCCGTTCCCGCTCGGCTTCGACACCGCTGCCGAGCTCCTCGCCCTCTGCGACGAGCACGGCATCACCATCGCCGAGGCCGCACGCCGCAACGAGGAGGCGCTGCGCTCCGAATCCGACGTCGCCGCGGGGCTCGACGCGATCTGGGATGCGATGGCCGCGTGCGTGGAGGCGGGGCTGCACACCGGCGGGGTGCTGCCCGGGATGCTGAAGGTCAAGCGGCGCGCGAGCGCGATCCGCGAGCAGCTGGAGGCATCCGAGGCCGGCGGCCACCGGGAGCTCCCCGGCGAGTGGCTCGGCGCCTTCGCGCTCGCGGTCAACGAGGAGAACGCGTCGGGTGGCCGTGTCGTCACCGCGCCCACCAACGGCGCCGCCGGCATCGTGCCCGCCGTCGCGATGTACTGGTGGCGCTTCCTCGCCGACTCCGGGCTCGGTGTCGGCAATGCGGTCACGCCGCACGGCGAGCTCGTCGGCAGCGCACTGCTCGGCTTCGCCGCGCACCAGCAGCTCGGGCCGGTCGTGCCGGACGTGCTCGACGACCACGCCGTCGCCGAGGCGAACCGGCGCCGCGGCATCCGGCGCTACCTTCTCACGGCGACCGCGCTCGGCTCGCTGTTCAAGGCGAACGCCTCGATCTCGGGGGCGGAGGGCGGATGCCAGGCCGAGGTCGGGTCGGCCTGCGCCATGGCCGCCGGCGGGCTCACCGCGGTGATGGGCGGGACGAACCGGCAGATCGAGAACGCGGCCGAGATCGCCATGGAGCACCACCTCGGTCTCACGTGCGACCCGGTCGGCGGCCTCGTGCAGATCCCGTGCATCGAGCGGAACGCGATCGCGGCATCCACCGCGGTGGCCGCCGCGCGGCTGGCGCTGCGCGGCGACGGGACGCACTACGTGCCGCTCGACACCGTCGTCGAGACGATGCGGCAGACCGGCATCGACATGTCGACGAAGTACAAGGAGACCAGCGAAGGCGGTCTCGCCGTCAACGTCATCGAGTGCTGACGCGTCAGCACTCCGCGGGCCGCGGGGTGCGCAGCTTGGCCGTCAGAGTGCGCAGCTGGCGCAGCTCGTCGTCGTCGAGCACCGCCATCCGCTCGGAGATGCGCGCCGCGTGAGCCGCGGCGATCGCGCGGAACTTCGCCACGCCCTCGTCGGTCGCGCGCACGAGCGCTCCGCGCCCGTCATCGGGGTCGGCGCACTTGCTGATGAGCCCGCGCGCCGCCATGCGGTCGACGAGGCGCGACACGCTCGGCTGGCTGATGAGCATGTTGGCCGTGACGTCGCGCAGCCGCGCGGTCTGGTCGGGCCCGCGGGTGACGGTGAGAAGCACGTCGTACTCGCCCTGGGAGAGCTCGGACCCTTCGAAATCCTCGCTGATCTCACCGAACACCTCGTGCTGCGCGCGGAACAGGCTCTCCCACGCCTCGACAGCGAGTCGGCGATCGGTCATGGAGAACAGCGTACGACCTAGGCTGAATCGCATGAGCAAGGCGAGCGGTCGTGCCCCCGAGTCGGTGCGGCCGGCGCGCCGGGGCACCGTCGTCCGAAGCCTGTTCGCGCTCGCCGCGGCCGCCGTACTGGTCGTCCTGCCGACGGTCGGCGCCACGGCGAGCGAGGCGGCGACCGACCGGGTGGGCATCGGCGCGTCGGCGGTGGGAGCGGTGGGCGTGCGCCCGGCCGACGTGAACGACTTCTCGTTCCAGAGCATGGACGTCGACTACACCCTCGGACGGGACCGCGACGGCTCGAGCACCCTCGAGGTCGTCGAGACGTTCGTCGCGTCGTTCCCGCAGACCGATCAGAACCACGGCATGCGCCGCAGCATCCCGGACTCCTACAACGGCCAGCCGCTGTTCCCCGAGCTCGTGTCGATCACCGACGGCGCCGGCCGGCCGCGCGCGGCGGAGACGAACGACGAGGACGGCACCTTCTCGATGACCTCGCGGGCGGACGGGTTCGTGCACGGCACCCAGACCTACGTCTTCACCTACCGGCTGCGCAACGTCACGTGGCACTTCGCGAACACGGACGACGACGAGTTCTACTGGGACGTGAACGGCGTCGCGTGGCCCCAGAGCTTCGGGCGGGTGAGCGCGACGCTCCACCTCGATCCGGCGTTGTCGAAGGCGCTGACCGGGCAGAGGTCGTGCTACCACGGCGCCCAGGGCGCGCGGGACACGTGCGACATCGCGTCGACGACCGGTGCGGACGGGTCCGCGACGCTGAAGGCCGCGATCGAGGACGTCCCCGCACGTCAGACGCTGACGATCGCGGTGGGGTTCCGCTCGGGCACGTTCACGCTGTTCGACTCGTCGCTCCTCGCGTCGCCGTGGGGCTGGACGCAGGGCATCGCCGGTGTCGGGATGCTGGCAGCCCTCGCGTTCGCGATCGTGACGCGGGTCCGCCGCCTCCGCGACGATCCCGGCCGGCCGACCATCATCGCCGAGTACACACCGCCACCCGGAGTCGACGCCCTGCAGAGTGCGGTGCTGCTCGGGCGCACCACGAAGGCGATCCCGGCAGAGGTGCTCGAGCAGGCGGTGGTCGGCAGCATCCGGATCCTCGAGGGCGGCCGCAAGGCCTTCGGCGGGTACAGACTGCAGGCGCAGCTGATCGATCCGTCGCGCGCCGACGGCGACGGGCGCATGCTCCTGGCCGGCCTCTTCGGCGACAGCCCCCGGGTCGGGGACGTCTTCGAGTTCGGCCGCACGGACCGGCGCTTCTCGTCCGCGGCGCAGGGCATCCTGTCGTGGGCGGCGAAGGAGCTGGACCGGACGGGGCTGCGCCGCAGCGTGCCCCGGGGCGCTCGGGCGCTGCCCATCCTTCTCGCGGTGGGGTTCCTCGCGGTCGTGTGGCTCGCGGGATTCGTCGCGCTGGGCGCCGGGGTGAACGCGGGCTGGCCCATCGCGCTGATGGTGGCTTCGATGGCGATGTTCTTCGCCGTGATCGCGCTCGTGTCGCGCAAGCCCCTCTCGAAAGAGGGAGCGGAGGTCCGCGATCATCTCGAGGGGCTCAGGGTCTTCATCGAGTGGGCGGAGGCGGACCGCATCCGGATGCTGCAGTCGCCGGGCGGTGCCGAGCGCGTGCGGATCGATGCGACCGACCCGCGCCAGATCCTGAAGCTCTACGAGGCGCTCCTGCCCTACGCGGTCGTCTTCGGTCAGGAGAAGCAGTGGGCGGCCCAGCTCGCGGTGATGTACGGGTCCGGGGTGACGCCGTACTGGTACGTGGGCGCCCACGGATTCGACGCGTCATCCTTCTCGGCGGGCATCGGCTCGCTCTCCGCGTCGGCATCGTCCTCCTCGTCCACCTCGGGCGGATCGGGCGGAGGCGGCTCCGCGGGCGGCGGCGGAGGCGGAGGCGGCGGCGGGGGCGTCTAGGCAACATCTCCGCGGTTCTGCGCGCGGGGCCGCGCGATTCTGGTGTGCAAGAACGCGGAGATGTGCAGTATTGCGGACGCGGGGGCCCGATCCGGCCCGCGATGTTGCACATCTCCGCTGTATTGCGCGCAGCGCGCGGCGCGCAGCACGGAGCGACGGGTGCGCCGAGACAGAGTAAGGGCCGGTCGGAGAGGCTCCCGACCGGCCCTTGTCCCTTGCACCAAGAGTGTCCTGCAATCACATGCCGGTAGCTGCCACAGCAAAACAACTACCGTGCTTGCACTCTATAACGGAAAGGTAACGAGGGGGAAGAGGTCGGCGTTATCTTTTCGTGATTCTTTTCCGACTCATAGGAATCGCACCGTGCACCGCCCGGGCGATCCTGCGCCAAGATGTGATCGTGGTGACGCAGCAGATCGTAGGGCCGCCCGCGCGGGCGGCGATGTTCCTCGTACTCACGGTGGCCGAGGGGCGTGAGCCGGACGTGCGCGACGTGCTCGCGGACGTGTCCGGCCTCACGCGTTCGGTGTCGTTCCGGACCCCCGACGACGACCTCATGTGCGTCGTCGGCATCGGTGCCGACCTGTGGGATCGGATGTACGGGCTGCCCCGCCCGCAGGGGCTGCACCCCTTCGTCCCGCTGCAGGGTCCGAAGCACTCCGCCCCCGCGACCCCGGGGGATCTGCTCGTGCACCTCCGGGCGCGGCACATGGACTCGTGCTTCGAGCTCGCGCGCCACGTGACCGCTCGGCTGGCCGGTCTCGCCGAGGTCGTCGACGAGGTGCACGGGTTCAAGTACTTCGACGAGCGAGACCTGCTGGGCTTCGTGGACGGCACCGAGAACCCCGAGGGTCAGGATGCCTCGGACGCGGTCCTGATCGGCGACGAAGATCCGCTCCACGCGGGCGGGAGCTACGTCATCGTGCAGAAGTACCTGCACGATATGGCCGCGTGGAACGCCCTCTCGGTCGAGGAGCAGGAGCGCGTGATCGGGCGCACCAAGCTCGACGACATCGAGATGCCCGACGACGTGAAGCCGGCGAACTCCCATCTCGCGCTCAACGTCATCGAGGACGAGCACGGTGTCCAGCGCCAGATCATGCGCGACAACATGCCGTTCGGCAGCGTGGGCGACGGGGAGTTCGGCACCTATTTCATCGGCTACGCCGCCACCCCGGACGTCATCGAGCAGATGCTGCGGAACATGTTCCTGGGCAACCCGCCGGGCACCTACGACCGGATCCTCGACTTCTCCACCGCGCACACGGGCTCGCTCTACTTCGTGCCCACCGTGGAGTTCCTCGACGACCCGCCCGCCTGAGCTGCGCCGCGACCGCGGCCGGCCGCCGGTCAGGCCGTGCGGTGCCGGTGGTAGAAGTCGAGGAGCGCGCGGGTCGAGGCATCCTGTGCCGCGACGGCATCCTCGTCGCCCTCGATGGCGGGCGCGATCTGCAGGGCGAGCTGCTTGCCGAGCTCGACGCCCCACTGGTCGAAGGAGTTGATTCCCCACACCGTGCCCTGCGTGAACGTGATGTGCTCGTACAGCGCGATGAGCTCGCCGAGCACGCGCGGGGTGAGGGCGGGCGCGAAGATCGACGTCGTCGGGCGGTTGCCGGGGAAGGTCCGCGCGGCGACGAGCGGACCGGTGGTGCCCTCCGCCTCGACCTCCTCCGCCGACTTGCCGAAGGCGAGCGCCTTGGTCTGCGCGAGGAAGTTCGCCAGGAACAGCCCATGCACGTCGCGGCCGTCGTCGGTCAGCGGATACGCGGGGTCGGCGAATCCGATGAAGTCCGCGGGGATCAGCCTCGTGCCCTGATGGATGAGCTGATAGAACGCATGCTGGCCGTTCGTTCCCGGCTCGCCCCAGAAGACTTCGCCGGTATCGGTCGTCACGGGTGATCCGTCCCAGCGCACGGACTTGCCGTTGGACTCCATCGTCAGCTGCTGCAGGTACGCCGGGAAGCGGTGGAGCAGCTGCGCGTAGGGGAGGACGGCGTGCGACTGCGCGCCGAGGAAGTTCGAGTACCAGACGTTGAGGAGCCCCATCAGCACCGGCACGTTCTGCGCGAGCGGCGTGGTGCGGACGTGCTCGTCCACGGCGTGGAAGCCCGCGAGCAGCTCGCGGAAGACGTCCGGACCGAGCGCGATGTCGAGCGACAGTCCGATCGCCGAGTCCACCGAGTAGCGGCCGCCGACCCAGTCCCAGAACCCGAACGCGTTCTGCGGGTCGATGCCGAACGCCTCGACCTTGTCGAGCGCCGTCGACACCGCGACGAAGTGGTGGGCGACCGCATCCGTGCGGGATGCCTCATCCGCCGTGATCGCGCCGGACTTCTCCAGCCCCGCCCACAGCCAGTCGCGGGCGAGGTGCGCGTTGGTGAGCGTCTCGAGCGTCGTGAAGGTCTTCGACGCGACGATGAACAGCGTCGTCTCGGGGTCGAGCCCCGCGGTCTTCTGGGCGAGGTCGGTCGGGTCGATGTTCGAGATGAACCGCGCCTCGATCCCGGCGTCGGCGTAGGGCTTGAGCGCCTCGTAGACCATGACCGGGCCGAGGTCGGACCCGCCGATCCCGATGTTCACCAGGGTCGCGACCTTCTTGCCGGTCACACCGGTCCACGCGCCCGAGCGGACCCGGTCGGCGAACGCCGCCATCCGGTCGAGCACCTCGTGCACGTCATGATCGACGTGCTGGCCGTCGACCACCAGCGCGGGGGAGGCGTCGGCGGGCCGGCGCAGGGCCGTGTGCAGGACGGCGCGATCCTCGGTCGTGTTGAGGTGGGCGCCCTCGAGCATGAGCGCGAACCGCTCGGCGACGCCGGTCTGCTCGGCGAGCCGGACGAGGGCCGCGACGATCTCGTCGGTGACGAGGTTCTTCGACAGGTCGACGTGCAGGTCGGCGAGGGGATGCGTCAGCCTCGCCACGCGGTCGGGATCGTCGGCGAACCAGCCGCGCAGATCCGGGGTGAAATCCGCCTTGAGCGTTTCGAGCTCGGCCCAGGCGGCCGTCGTGGTGGGGTCGATCGGAGCAGTCACGTCCCTACGCTAGCGCGGCGCGGAGCGGGTGGTCGCCGTTATGATGCTCGTCATAATATGATGAGCGTCATACCATCGAGAGGATCCATCATGCCCATGATCGACATCTACGCCGCCGCCGGAACCTTCGCCGACCCGCACGCGCTCGCGACCGCCGTCGCCACCGCCGTCAAAGACGTCGAGGGCGTTCCCGACATCCCGATGTTCCGGAAGAACACGGCGGCGTTCGTGCACGAACTCCCCGCCGCCGCGATCGCGAACGTCGACGGCGACAGCGCCTACGTCCGCGTGCAGGTGCTGACCAACGCGGGCGCGCTCGATCGCGAGAAGCAGATCGCGGTCGTCGAGCGGCTGACCGGCATCGTCGCCGAGGCGGCGGGTGACCCCTCGCTGTCGGAGCGCACGTGGGTCCTCCTCACCGAGGCCCCCGAGGGCGGCTGGGGCCTGTGGGGCCACGCGCACACCAACGCCGAGCTGGTGACGGCCGCGCGCGCCGAGATCGCGAAACTCCAGGGGGCCTGATGACCGACGTGCGTGAGCGGATGGCGGACGCCGCGGCGCTGCTGCTCGCGCGCGACGGCTACCAGGCGACGTCGTTCACCGAGGTGCTGGAGACCTCCGGGGCGCCGCGCGGCTCGATCTACCACCATTTCCCGGGCGGGAAGGACGAGCTGGTCTCGCTCGCGCTCGACCGTCAGGCCGCGCGCGTGATCGGCGGCCTCGACCGCCTCGAGGGACGGACGCCGGGCGAGGTCGTCGAGAGCTTCGCGCGCTGGTGGCGCCTGGGCCTGGAGAAGAGCGACTTCGCGGTGGGGTGCTCGCTCGTGGCCGTGACCGCCTCCGCGGGTGCCGGCGCGCTGCGGGAGGAGGCGGGCACCCTGTTCGAGCGGTGGATCGTCCGGCTGGCGTCGCTCTTCGAGGGTGCGGGGGTGGATGCCGCGGTCGCGGCATCCTTCGCCGGAGAGCTGCTCGCCGCCGTCGAGGGGGCCGTGGCCATCGCCCGCGCGCAGTCCTCGTTCACCGTCTTCGACCGCGTGGTCGAGCGTCTGCGCGCCGAGGCGGACGCGTTGGGAGGAAAGGGATCCGATGACTGAGAGCACCCGCACGCTGATCTGGGCCGACCCGCTCGCGACACGAGACCGCGTCGCCGGTTTGAGCGGGCTGGAGGCGATGCGGGCGCTCCGCGACGGACTCATCCCGCCGCCGCCGATCGCCGAGACGATGAACTTCACGCTCACCGAGGCGGATCCGGGCCGGGTCGTCTTCGAGTGCCGGCCGGGGTTCGAGCACTACAACCCGATCGGCGCGGTCCACGGCGGACTCGCGTGCACGCTGCTCGACACCGTGACCGGCTGCGCCGGCCACACGACGCTCGAGGCCGGCCAGGGTTACACGTCGATCGAGATCAGCGTGAAGTACCTGCGACCGGTCACCGCCGACGGCGGCGTGCTCACCGCCGTCGGCGTCGTGACCAAACCAGGGCGCCGCGTGATCTTCGCCGAGGGGACGATCATCGACGCCCAGGGCCGACTGCTCGCGACCGCCTCCAGTTCGCTGCTCGTCCTCTGACGGGCGGGTCAGCGCTGCGCGCGCGCCAGGTTCGCCTCGAGCTCCTCGGCGTTCTGCGCCACGACGTAGGCGGGCTGGTCGCGCTCGACGCGCCAGCTCTCCGCGAGCGGGCCGATGTTCACGGTGTCGAAGCCGAACTCGTCGTAGAGCGACGTCACGAACGCGGCGGCGTCGTCGAAGTCGCTGGCCGTGGCGAGCGCGCGACGCTCCGCGGTGCCGGCCGGAGCGCCGTCCGTCAGGATCTGGCCCGACATGATGTGGTTGAAGGCCTTCGCCACCTTCGATCCCGGCAGGTGGTCCTGCAGCAGCTGCGAGGTGGTCGTCTGCTTCTCGTCGAGCGCCGCGATGTGCCCGTCGCGCTCCCAGTAGTAGTTGTTCGTGTCGAGCACGATCTTGCCGGCGAGAGGCTCGACCGGGATCCGGTCGACCGCCTTGAGGGGCACGGTCACGATCGCCCAGTCGCCGGCTTCGGCCGCCTCCTGCGCGGTCGCCGCGCGCGCCCTGTCGCCGAGTCGTGCGACCAGGTCGGCGAGAGACTCCGGTCCTCGCGAGTTGCTGATCACCACGTCGTAGCCCCGCTGCACGAGACCCTCCGCGAGTGTCGAGCCGATGTTTCCTGCGCCGATGATTCCCACTGTCGTCATAGTGAGGGGCAACGCACGGATGCCGGCCGCATTCCCTCGACCTCCCGCGGCGACGCCGGCTCGATCTCACGCGGCTAGCGTGGGTTCATGCCGAAGACGCCGTTCGAATCGCTCACCGACTACATCGCCCTGCCGCGCGTCGAGGGTCTCGCCCTCTCGCCGGACGGCGCCCGCGTCGTCCTCACGGTCGCGACCCTGAAGTCCGACGAGACGGCGTACGAGCGTGCGCTGTGGGAGGTACGGGCCGACGGATCGGGCGTGCCGCGGCGACTCACCCGCTCGGCGAAAGGCGAGTCGGGTGCGGCATTCCTGTCCAACGGCGATGCGGTGTTCGTGTCCGCCCGCCCCGGGTCCGACGATGACGACGAGGCCGCGCAGCTGTGGCTGCTTCCGGCGTCCGGCGGAGAGGCCCGCCCGGTGACGCGCCTGACGGGCGGCGTCTCGGGCATCGCGGCGACGGCCACGGCATCCGAGCGCGTCATCCTCGCGGCGGACCTTCTGCCGTCTGCCGAGTCGATCGAGGAGGATGCGCGCCTGCGCGCGGAACGCAAGAAGCACAAGGTGGCGGCGATCCTCCACGACTCGTATCCGGTGCGCTACTGGGATCACGACCTCGGTCCCGCGGCGCCGCACCTCTTCTCCCTCGACCTGGGCGGACTCGAGGACACTGTCATCCGCGAGCTCCCGAGCGCGAGCGACGACGGCGACGCCGCGAAGCCCTACCCCGCCGACCTCCCCCGGCCCCGCGACCTCACTCCGCGCCCGGGGCGCTCGGCGGACGCGGCCGGCGTCGCGGTGACACCGGACGGAGGCACGGTCGTGGCCGCGATGCAGGTGCCGGAGGGACTCGACCTGCGGTACCGTCTCGTCTCCATCGACGTGTCGTCCGGCGCGCACACGGTGCTGTTCGACGAGCCCGGGGTCGACCTCGAGTGGCCCGCGATCGACCACGCGGGCACGCGGATCGCCTTCCTCCGCACCGCCAAGAGCACGCCCGCCGGTCCGACCGCCCAGGAGCTCTGGATCGCGGGCATCGACGGGTCCGGCGCGCACCGCATCGCGACGGACTGGGATCGCTGGCCGGCCGAGTTCGCCTTCGACGCCGACGACGCCGCTCTCGTGGCAGTGGCCGATTCGGATGGGCGCGCGCCGATCTTCCGCATCCCTCTCGACGGGGGAGCGGTCGTGCAGCTCACTCACGACGACTTCGCCTACGCGAACCTGCGCGTCGACGCGGTCGCGGGCGCACTGTTCGCCCTCCGCTCGTCGTGGGTGACCCCGCCACACCCCGTCCGGATCACCGCAGACGGCCCGGTCGCGCTCGCGACTCCGGCGCCGCTTCCGGCCGTTCCCGGCACGATCACCGAGGTGGAGACCACCGTCCATGACGGCGCGCGGGTCCGCGGGTGGCTGCTGCTGCCCGCGTCCGCATCTGCCGACGCCCCGGCACCGCTCCTGCTGTGGATCCACGGCGGCCCCCTGAACAGCTGGAACGCCTGGAGCTGGCGCTGGAACCCGAACCTCGCGGTCGCCCAGGGGTACGCCGTGCTCCTGCCCGATCCGGGGCTGTCGACGGGATACGGACTCGACTTCATCGCGCGGGGATGGAACGCGTGGGGCGCCGAGCCCTTCACCGACCTCATGGCGATCACCGATGCCACCGAGGCGCGGCCGGACATCGACGAGACGAAGACCGCCGCGATGGGCGGCTCGTTCGGCGGCTACATGGCCAACTGGGTGGCCGGTCACACCGACCGGTTCCGGGCCATCGTCACGCACGCGAGCCTCTGGGCGCTCGACCAGTTCGCGGGCACGACCGACCTCACGGGGTACTGGAAGAGCATCTTCACGCCACAGGCGATGATCGACAACGACCCGCATCGGTTCGTGCGCGACATCCGCTCCCCGCTGCTCGTCATCCACGGCGACCACGACTACCGCGTGCCGATCGGGGAGAGCCTGCGCCTGTGGTCAGAGCTGACCGAGCATTTCGCGGAGCCCGACGGCACCATCGTGCACCGGTTCCTCTACTTCCCCGACGAGAACCACTGGGTGCTCAAGCCTCAGCACGCGGTGGTCTGGTACCAGACGGTCTTCGGATTCCTCGGGGAGCACGTCCACGGGACGACGTGGGTCCGGCCGGACGCTCTCGGCTGACCGGACCCCACGTCGACCGTGCGATCTCAGCGCGCGAGCAGTTCGAGCGTGTCCACGACGCGGTTCGAGAATCCCCACTCGTTGTCGTACCAGGCGACGACCTTCACGTTGCGGCCGTCGACGCGGGTCAGCGCGGAGTCGAAGATCGACGACGCCGGGTCGCCCGTGATGTCGGAGGAGACGAGCGCGTCCTCCGAGTACTCCAGGATGCCGGCGAGCCGCCCGTCGGCCGCGGCGCGGTAGGCCGCGAGGACCTCGTCGCGAGTGACCTCGCGGCTGACGACGGTGTTGAGCTCGACGATCGAGCCGACCGGGACGGGGACGCGGATGGAGTCGCCCGACAGCTTGCCGTCGAGGTTCGGCAGCACGAGTCCGATCGCCTTCGCGGCACCGGTCGTCGTCGGCACGATGTTGACGGCGGCTGCGCGAGCCCGCCGCGGATCGCGATGCGGTCCGTCCTGGAGGTTCTGCTCCTGCGTGTAGGCGTGCACCGTCGTCATGAAGCCGTGCTCGATCCCCGCGAGGTCGTCGAGCACGGCGGCCAGCGGCGCGAGCGCATTCGTGGTGCACGACGCGTTGGAGACGATCGTGTGCGTCGACGGGTCGTACGCGTCCGTGTTGACGCCGTACGCGAGGGTCACGTCGGCGCCGTCGGCGGGGGCGGAGATCAGCACGCGCTGGGCTCCGGCATCCAGGTGGGCGCGCGCCGCCGCCGCCGAGGCGAATCGCCCCGTGGACTCCAGCACGATGTCGATGTCGAGCTGCGCCCACGGCAGCGCGGCGGGGTCGCGCTCCGCGAGGACGCGGATGCGGTGGCCGTCGACGACGAGCGCGTCGCCGTCCACGGCCACCGGCCGGCCGAGGCGGCCCGCGGTCGAGTCGAAGGCGAGGAGACGCGCGAGTGCCGCGGGCTCGGTCAGGTCGTTGACGGCGACGACCTCCAGGTCGCTGGAGCGCTCCAGGAGGGCGCGCAGAACGTTGCGGCCGATGCGGCCGAAGCCGTTGATCGCGATTCGGGTCATGGGGTGAGGTCCTTTCTCTCGCGATCAACGATCACGGACCGCCGTGCACCTCGCCAGTGGCTGGAAAGCCACGGTTCAAAAGGATCAAGCCAGGATCAAGCCCGGAACGAACGGCGGTATTCGCCGGGCGTCGTGCCCAGGACGCGCCGGAAGTGCAGGCGCAGATTGGCTCCCGTGCCAAGTCCGACCGCGGCGGCGATCTGCTCGACGCCGAGCTCCGACCGCTCCAGCAGTTCGCGGGCCAGGTCGACCCGCGCGCGCATCACCCACTGCAGCGGCGTGTAACCCGTGTCCTCCACGAATCGTCGCGAGAACGTCCGCGGTGAGACCGCCGCTCGCCGCGCGAGCCGCTCGAGGGTCAGCGGTTCCTCCAGCCGGCCGAGCGCCCACTCCCGCACCTCCGCGAACCTCGCGCCCAGGGGCTCGCGGGCGATCTGCGGCACGTACTGCGCCTGCCCGCCGCTGCGGTAGGGGGCCGCGACCAGGCGCCGCGCGGCGTGGTTCGCGGCGGCGACGCCGAGCTCGCGGCGCAGGATGTGGAGGCAGAGGTCGATCCCGCTCGCGGCTCCCGCCGAGGTCAGGACGTCGCCCTCGTCGACGAAGAGCACGTTCTCGTCCACCTCCACGAGCGGATGCCGCGCAGCGAGCGCCGCCGTGTAGTGCCAATGCGTCGTCGCGCGCTTGCCGTCGAGGAGCCCGGTCGCCGCCAGCGCGAACGCCCCGGTCGAGATCGCGGCGAGACGCGCGCCGCCGGCGTGGGCGGCACGCAGCGCATCGATCACCGCCTCCGACGGATCGTCGCGATCGGGGTGGCGGTACCCCGGCAGGAAGACGAGGTCCGCCCAGTCGAGGGTCTCCAGCCCCGAGGCCACGTGGTACGAGAGGCCGTCACCGCCGCTGACGAGTCCCGGTGCCGCCCCGCACACCCTGACCTCGTACGGCATGCTCGCGCGCGTCGTGAACACCTGCGCGGGGATCCCCACGTCGAGCGGCTTCGCGCCCTCGAGGACCAGGACGGCGACCCGCCGCATCCGTTCCGCCATGCCCACACGGTAGCGTCCCGGCCCGTGCACGCCCGGTGGGACGACGCACTACACCCCGTCGAAGAAGCCTCCGAGCCACTCCAGCCCCATCCCGATGAGGGTGATGGCGACGGCGGCGGCGAGCGTCCAGCCCAGGATGGCGAGGCCGCGACGACCGCGCCGGCCCTCGAACGTTCGCGGATCGAGGACATCGCGTGAGATCTTGTCCAGGTTGGGCGCGACGATGTCGAGGTACCCGGTGAGCGAGTCCCGGTCTTCGGGTAGTCCGTAAGGGAGGGGTTCGTCGTCGTCGCGATCGACCATGAGACCAGTGTGCGCCCGGATCTGGTCGCGATCCACCTCGGGTTCGTATCGATCGATGGTGTGATCGGCGCCACGTCACGCGTGGTCGGGGTCGTCGTCTCCATCGGTCCAGCCGGCGATGTCGACGCCGTGATTGTCCGGCGAGGCGATGGTCCACCACAGCGGTGCATGGGCATCGCTCACGAGACGGCCGCCCGCGGCGAGCGCGGCCCGGACCCGCGCCTCCGCCTGTTCGGCCGGGAGGGAGAGGTCGATGTGCGTCCGCCCGCGGCCGGTCGCGCCGCTGTGCAGCTCGTGGAACCACAGCGGCGGATTCCTGCGCAGCGGATCGATGGCGTCCTCGTCGCCGAGGTCGTCGTAGCCGAGCGCCGCGTTCCAGAAGGGGCGCACATCCTGACCGGCCCCCTGCGCCACGGCGATCTGGATGACCTGGAGCTGGGACGGGTCGGCCTCGAGGCCCAGGTCGCGCGCCGCCGCCGTGACCCGCTGCGCGATCTGCACGTCGACCTCGTCGAGCCGGCCGTCGGCGCGCACCGTGCGCACGAACACGCCATCGGGCCGGACGTCGACGTCGGGCTGGCGATCGAGACCGCCGACGGCCACCGCCAGCGCCGCGGTGAACGCGATGCCCTGCGCGTAGGAGGCGGTGCGCCAGTAGGACATCGCCCCGCCGAACAGCACGCGCCACTGTTCGACGTCGGCCGCGTCGTGGAAGCCCTTCGCCGTGATGCCCATGATCACTTCCCGTCCCAGACGTCGACCCATCCCGCGATGTCGACGCTGTGATTGTCGGATGACGCCAGCCCCCACCAGTGCGGAGCATCCTCGTCGATCGCAACCCGGCCACCGGCGGCCACGGCGGCGGTCACCCGAGCTTCGGCGTGCTCGTTCGGCACGGCGACGTCGACGTGGGTGCGTCCGCGGCCGGTGGCACCGGATCGCACCTCGTCGAACCAGAACCGCGGCCCGCGACCGTGCGGGTCGATGATCACCGCGTCGTTGCGGCGTACATAGCCCAGCACCGCGAGCCAGAAGTCCTGCGTGTCGGCGCCCTCGCCCTGCGCCACCGCGATGCCGAGCGTGTGCAGACGGGTGTCGTCCGGACGGCTGCCGACGGTGCCGGCGGCGAGTGAGACGCGGCGGGCGAGCTCGACGTCGCTCGTGCCGATGCCCTGCACCGGCCCGAGGCTCGACGAACGCACCGTGACGCCTTCCGGTCGCAGGTCGATCTCGGGTTCGAGGCCGAGGGCCGCAGCGATCTCGCCGACGGCCGCGACGAGGGCGGCTCCGTGGGCGAACGAGGCGGTGGGGAAGTGCGCCTGGACGCCCCCGTACAGCACGTGCCAGCCTTCGACACCACCGGCCGCGTGGAACTCCGCGGGGGTGATCGAGTCGTCCGTCATCTCGGCCCCTCTCCCTCGCGATCACGGTAGCGGGCGCCTCGGACACCCGCCCCGCCGGGCATCATGGAGGGATGACCTCCATCCCCGGCATCCCCCTGAACGACGGCACCGCCTTCCCCGAGCTCGGCCTCGGCACGTACAAGCTGCAAGGTGACGCCGGAATCGACGCGATGGTCGCGGCGATCGGCTCCGGCTACCGCCTCCTCGACACCGCGGTCAACTACCAGAACGAGACCGAAGTCGGCGAGGCGGTCCGTCGCAGCGGGCTCGATCGCGACGAACTGATCGTGGCGACCAAGATCCCTGGCCGCGACCACGGCTACGACGGGGCACTCGCGAGCGCCCGCGGTTCGCTGGACCGCCTCGGCCTCGAGCGGATCGACCTGTACCTCATCCACTGGCCGAACCCCAGCGTCGACAGGTACCTCGACACGTGGCGCGCCATGATCGACCTGCGTGCCCAGGGGCTCGTCCGCTCCATCGGCGTCTCCAACTTCACCGAGCCGATGCTGACGCGCCTCATCGACGAGACCGGCGTCACGCCCGCCGTGAACCAGGTCGAGCTGCACCCGTATTTCCCGCAGGAGGCGCTGCGGACGTTCCACGCTGAGCGCGGCATCCGCACCGAGAGCTGGAGCCCGCTCGCTCGCCGCAGCGAACTGCTGACCGAGCCCGTGATCCTCGACATCGCCGCCGTGCACGGCGTCACCCCCAGGCAGGTCGTCCTGCGCTGGCATGTCGAGCTCGACGCGACGCCGATCCCGAAGTCGGCCGATCCGGCGCGCCAGCGCGAGAACATGGACGTGTTCGGATTCGAGCTCCGCGCCGACGAGGTCGTCGCCATCTCCGGGCTCGAGCGCGGCCGTCTGTGGGGCGGCGACCCCGACACCCACGAGGAGATGTAGGCCGGACGCGCCCAGGGCGGGTGCCGCTAGAGCTGCGCTCCGTCGTCGTGCTCGTCGAACATGTCGGGGTTGCGCCCGCGCCATGACTCATACGCGATCAGCCAGCCGATCGACACGACGACGGCGAGCAGGATGCCGATCCAGACACTGCCGAGGATCGCGCCGACCAAGCCGCCGACGACCAGGAGCACGATCGCGCCGACGATCCAGCCGATGCGCCCGCGCGGCCAGCCGGTTCCGGAGGAGGGGGAGCTCATGCCCCCAGCGTAGGGGGCGCGGCGCGGCTCAGGACGCCGCGTTGGCGGCGATCATCCAGCTGAACCCGTACTTGTCGACGAGCATGCCGAACTTGCCGCCCCACGGCGGCGTCTCGAACGGCATCGTCACGGTGCCGCCCTCGGCCAGCGCATTCCAGTAGCCCTGCAGGACGCCTTCGTCGTCGCCGCTGAGCGACAGCGAGATGTTCGCGGGCCGCTCGAAGGCCATGTGCGCGGGGGTGTCGGAGCCCATGAGGGTGAGCCCCTCGGCCGTGGTGAGCTGGGCGTGCATCACGAGCTCGTTCTCGGCCGGGTCCTGCACCATTCCGGGGAACTCGCCGAAGGTGGACAGCGTGAGCTCGCCGCCGAAGACGGAGCGGTAGAACTCCATGGCCTCGCGGGCGTCGTCCGTGAAGGACAGATAAGGGTTGAGGATCGTCATGGCGCGAGTGTCCCTCCAACCTCCGACATCCCCCGCCAGACTTCCGTTTGCGCGCGACTTCGGGCGTGCGCACACGTCTGCGCGCGCCCAAGACCGTGCGTAACCGACCGGATGCCGCGGGCGGGGGCTTGACGAGCGGCGCCGGCCGACGCTAGCCTCGCAAAGTTGTGCCGACCGGCATGACGAGAACAGGCGAGTCGAGAGGGACGGACGATGCACACCGTGCAGAAGTTCCGCAGCGACGTGGTCGTGGGCAACCAGCCCCGCGACCTGTACGAGTCGTACCCTCCGGCACGAGCCGTGTAGCAGCATCCGCTCTTCACGCCCCGTACCGACATGGTCCGGGGCGTTTTTCCTTCTCTGGAACGCGTGTCGGGCCACGCCACCCACGCGCACCCCTCCCGGTGCGCACAACCAAGGAAGGAATCATGGAGAGGCTCACTGGCCGGCTGCTCTCGTGGGCGAGCCTGATCGACGAGAAGACCGTCGAGCAGGCGCGCACATCGTCGCGCATGCCGTTCATCCACCCGCACCTGGCACTGATGCCCGACGCGCACCTGGGCAAGGGGGCGACCGTCGGGTCCGTCATCCCGACCCTCGGCGCGATCATGCCCGCCGCCGTCGGCGTCGACATCGGATGCGGGATGATCGCGGTCCGTACGCAGTTCGACAGGTCGGCGCTGCCGTCCGATCTCGCCCCGCTGCGGGAGCAGATCGAGCGTGCCATCCCCCTCTCGGCGGGTCGCTACAACTCGAAGATCGTCGCGACCGCGCAGCCGCGCGTCGCCGAGCTCGAGGCGCGGGCCGAGCAGGCGGACTTCGATCCCGCACAGTACGCCGGACACTGGCGCAGCCAGCTCGGCTCGCTCGGGTCGGGGAACCACTTCATCGAGGTGTCCGTCGACGAGCTCGACCGGGTGTGGCTGTTCCTGCACTCGGGTTCGCGGGGTGTCGGCAACAAGATCGCCACCCACCACATCGCGGTCGCACAGCGCCTCGCGAAGCAGTGGTGGATCCCGCTGCCTGACATCGATCTCGCCTACCTCGTGGAGGGGACGCCGGAGTTCACGCGCTACATCCGGGAGCTCCGGTGGGCGCAGCACTTCGCCCTCCTCAACCGGGAGGAGATGATGGATCGCGTCGCCCGGCAGCTCTCCGAGTTCATGGGGGAGACCGTCGTCGAGCACGAGCGGATCAACTGCCACCACAACTTCACCGAGCACGAGAAGCACTTCGGCAAGGAGGTGTGGGTCTCGCGAAAGGGGGCGATCCAGGCCGAGGCCGGCCGCCCCGGTCTCATCCCGGGGTCGATGGGGACGGCGTCCTACGTCGTCGAGGGGCTCGGCAACCCGTTGTCGCTCAACTCGTCGCCCCATGGTGCGGGCCGGGAGTACTCGCGGTCGGCTGCGCGGCGGACGTTCTCGCACGAGCAGCTGCGGGAGGCGATGGCGGGCATCGAGTTCCGTGACACGGACGCCTTCATCGACGAGATCCCCCAGGCGTACAAGCCGATCGACACGGTGATGGCGGATGCCGCCGACCTCGTGTCCGTGCGGCACACCCTGCGGCAGCTGGTCAACGTGAAGGGCGACTGACGGTCCGGCGGGACGGGAAGGGGTCGTGGTCATTCGTGACCGCGACCCCTTCCCTCCTCGGTGCGCCTACCGGTCGCGGTGGTCCTCCGGATGCAGCCGCGGGCCGCGTCGGGGTTCGCGTGGGCCGCCCAGACCGATGAGCCGGATCACGCGCTGACGGTGCCCCGCCCACGGATCCAGCAGCTCCAGCATCCCGTCGTCGTCGGTGCGCGAGCCGGTCAGCGCGAACCCGATCTCGTGGGCCAGGTGGTAGTCGCCGACGCTCACCGCGTCCGGATCGCCCAGCGCCCGGATGCGGGTCTCGGCGGCGGTCCACGGTCCGACCCCGTGCAGACTCGTGAGCGCGGCGTCGCGCGCCGGACCGTCGGCTGCCGCCTCGACGGCGCGGACGATCGACGGACCGCGGCGCGCGGCCTCCACGATCGCGCGCGACTGCGGCGGCTCGAGGCCCGCCCGATGCCACGCCCAGGACGGGATGTGGCGCCATCCCTCGATCTCCGGGGGCGCGAACAGAGGACGCGGCGTCGGGCCGGGCGCGCGTGCACCGAACCACGTGACGAGGCGCCGCCACGCCGCGAAGGCCTGCATGCCCGTGACCTTCTGTTCGATGATCGCCCCGGCGAGCGCGTCGAACACGAGATCGCTCCGACTCAGGCGAAGGCCCGGGTTGCGGTGGTGCGCCGCCGCGACCACGGGGTGTGATCCCGGGTCGAACGACGTCGGATCGTCGTGCGCGCCGCACAGCGCGGGCAGCTGCGACAGCGCCCAGGCGGCGCCCGGCCCCCAGGCAGCCGCGCGGATCACGCCGGGGGAGCCCTCGTGGAGCGCGAGCGTCGCCACCCCCTCCGGGGTGCGGCTCGCCCGCCAGATGACGCCGGCCTCGACGAGCATCGTCGGATCGCCCCCGCCGCGCCGCTGCACCATCACCGTACGGATCAGGTCGAGCGGATGCGCCGGCCGGTACTCCGTCTCGAGGGGTCGTGCGTGCGGGGCGCGCGGGTCGCGAGCCGCCCGGTGCCGAGGCATCGTGTCGCGCGATGTCGACGCGACGGTCCCGGGCTGCATGGTGCCACCCTACGCGCCGGGCTCCGACATCCGGATGCGCACGACTCCCGCCGGAGTTGCGCGCGCCGGGCGCGGGGCCGCGGCTCCACGACGGTGGCTCAGAAGCGGTCGGGCGAGGGGGTGCCGTGGCCGTAGCGGATGGACACGTCCGCGTGACGGTCGAACCGGTAGCCGACACCGCGCACCGTGCGGACGATGTCCTCGTAACGGCCGAGTTTCGCGCGCAGCCGGCGCACGTGCACGTCGATCGTGCGCTCGCCGGGCGCGTCGTCGTCGGTCGCACCCTGCCAGAGCGACGAGACGAGCTCGGTGCGCTCGATGGTGCGGCCTTCGCGCAGCACGAGGTACTGGAGCAGCTCGAACTCCTTGAAGGTCAACGCGGAGGACTCGCCGTCGATGAGGACGCGCTTGCGCGAGATGTCCACGACGACGCCGCCCGCCGCGCGCTCGTCCTCTTCGGGCTCGGCCTTCGTGCGGGCGACGGCGCTCGGCTCGTGGAGAGCCAGGCGCACGACGTCGACGTCGCGGCCGCCGGCGGCGACGGGGGCGAGGGCGACCGTGGCGTAGGTCTCGGCCTCCGGGGCGAGGCTCGCGAGCGTCTGCCGCAGGGCGTCGACGAGGACGCCGAGCGAGACCCCGGATGCCGCGGCCTTCGCCTCGTCGAAGCCGACGTACAGGGCGAATCCGCGGGGGGTGGTGCCGGCGGGGAGGTTCCGCTGCGCCGCGGCGGACTGCGCGGCGGACTGCGCGGCGGGAGCCGGAGCGGGCGCCGCGGCCGGTGCGGCGTGCTCGGGCACGAGGTGGAGGGCGGGGCGGGCCGTGGTGGCGGGGCGCTCGAGGAGGGCGGTGTTCGACATGGGAATTGGCGTCCTTGGAGGGGGAACCCGGCTCTCAGATGCGGGTTCTGGCGTGTTGTGATCGCGGCCCGAGGTGGGGGCCGGGTGCGGAGCATCCGGTCGCGCCGTACGACGCGGGACCTGTGCTCAGGGGATCAGCACGACGGCGTCCTCGAAACGGAGGAGGAGCTGCGCGCGAGCCCGGCGGGGGTCACCGTCTCAGCGGCACATTCGACAACACATGACAACGCGGCCGGCCATCATGGTGCCGGCAGCCTCGTTCGCCTCCCAGGCGGACAGAGTGCGTGCGTCGTCAGTCATGACGCTGATTATGACGGAATGCGTCGCCGAGCGTCAAATCGCACGGATGCCGCGGCATCCGGATGACGAAATGTGACACATTGCTCAGCTCGGAGCCAGGAGCCGCCCGCATGAGAGGCTGTCGTCTCGTGAAGCTTCGGATCGTGGGCACGTCGGGCTCGGGCAAGTCCCGCCTCGCCGGTGAGGTCGCACGACGGACCGGGCTCCCACGACTCGAGCTCGACGAGGTGTTCTGGGACGCGGACTGGGAATTCCGCAACCTCGACGAGGCGCGGGCACTCGTCCGCGCGTTCGCAGACGCGCACCCGGAAGGATGGATCGTCGACGGAAACTGGACCACGCGGCTCGACGGACTGCTGGATCCCGGCACCCCGGGCGGCGCCGATCGGTACGTGTGGCTCGACCCGTCGCGGCCGATCCTGATGGGCAGGGTGATCAGACGAACGCTGTGGCGCGGCATCCGCCGCACCGAGCTCTGGCATGGGAACCGGGAGAACCCCGCCAACTGGTTCCGGAACGACCCGCAGGTGAACATCATGCTGTGGGCGTGGACGCAGCACGCCACGACCCGGGAGCGTATGCGGGCACGCGAAGCTGCAGGCGTACCGGTCGTCCGGCTCTCCACGCGCCGCGAGACCGACGTGTGGCTCGCCGGACTCCCCGCGGAGCCGCCGCCCTCCGACGGGCTTAACCTGTCGGGGTGACTGACTTCCGCTTCGCGAACGAGACAGACGCCTCGCGCTATACGCTGCACGACGGCGACGACCTGGTCAGCGTCATCGACTACCGCGACGACGGCCGCACGATCGTGATGACCCGCGCGTATACGATCCCCACGTTCCGCGGGCACGGCTACGCGGGTGAACTGGTGGAGCGCGCGGTGGCCGACGTCGAGGCGCACGGCGACCGGCAGATCATCCCCCTGTGCTGGTATGTGGCCGACTGGTTCGCGGCGCACCCGGAACGCGCGGGGATCCTGCAGGAGCGCCGCCCCGCCTGATCGCCGTCCGCGGGCTACGCTGGCGCCGTGGACATCGAGGCCGTCTTCACCGGTGTCGCCATCGCGTTCGAGGTGATCGGCGCTGTGGCGATGATGGCCGGATTCGTCATCGCGATCGTGCTCGGCGTGCGGTCGCTCGCGCGGCGCGAGGGCGGACAGACCGCCTTCCAGGTTCTCCGCAACACGCTCGGCGGAGCCATCCTCCTCGGACTCGAGGTGCTCGTCGCCGCCGACCTGATCCGGACGATCACCTCCAAGCCGTCGCTCGAGGATGCGGTCATCCTCGGCCTGATCGTCCTGATCCGGACCATCCTGTCCATGTCGATCCAGATCGAGATCGACGGGGTGCTGCCGTGGCGGCGTGCCCTGCTCACGAGCGGCGCCCAGGTCGTCGGCAGCGCGATCGCCCGCGACCGCGCTGCGGCCGGCGCACAGGGTGGGCGCGGCGCGAACGACCGCGGATAGCCGACGCCCGCGAAACCGTCAGGCGATCGCGTACGTCGCAGGGCGGCGCCCGATCGGACGCGGCCACGACGCACGTCGTGCCCGGCCGCGCGCGGTGCGCGTGCGATCGGCGATCTGCTCCAGGACGTGGAACTCCTGCGCGCGGCGGCGTGCATCCTGACGGAAGCCGGCGTCGGCGGCGTCGTAGAACTCGAACATGATGTCTCCCGTGTGTGACCCGATGACTCCACGTTAGGAGGGGGCTCCGACATTCACCGGGGGCGTCAGAGGCCGTCGGAGAACTCCAGGATGTGCTCCGCTGCAGGCCGCGGGTCGCGGATCATCGTCTCGTGCCCGTGGCCCGCGACCTCGGCCAACCGGCCGTCGCGCAGGAGTGCGACGACCGTCTCGCACCATCCCCGGGGGGAGACATAGTCGTTCTCGCCGCGCAGCACCAGGGCCGGGGCGTCGATGCGTCCGTACGCGTCCTCCGGGCGGTGCGCGAGCATCGCGTGCATCTTCCGCCGCAGGTTCGGCCCCGCGTGGAGGTACTCCTGCGCGCCCTTCACGAGCACGACCGGGCTCTCGACGGCGAGGTCGCGCGCGAGCCGGCCGAGCTGGCGTGCGGCGGATCTCGCCTCGATGTCGACCGTGGGCGCGACGAGCACGATCCCCTCGGCGAGATCGGGATGCCGTGCCGTGATCTCGGTCACCACCTGGGTGCCCATCGAATGGCCCACGAGCACGATGCCCGGCGGTCGCCGGTACCGGAGGAACGCGGCGAGGAGATCCGCGGTGCGCTCCATCGTGAGGGTGCGCACGGGCTCGGGCGCCGCGCCGTAGCCCGGCTGGTCGATCGCGATGACGCGGCCGTGGGCGCGCAGCACGTCGGTGAGGTCGCCGAAGACGCGGCGTCCCATCCCGATGCCGTGCACGAGCACGAAGGTGCGGTCGCCCGACCCGGTCTCCTCGACGACGACCGTCGCGCCCGCGTGCGTGAACCGATAGGGAGGGGCATCCTCCGCTGCGCGCGCGTCGTGCTCCGGGGTCACCGCTCGAGGGTATCGTCGTCGCTCCGGCGGCTCGTGCTGTGGCCGCCCAGGCCAGGGTCCGAGGGCGAAAACGCGGACCGGCACAGCGGCACGCCGGTGGCAGGGCGCCCCCGTCGGCGCGTCCGCCCCGGTCATCCGAGTTCTCGCACCGCGTGTGCCACGCCACGCCCATCACCTTCTCCCCGGCCGCGGGCGGAGCGTAGCCTCGGAGCATGTGCCGGAACATCCACACCCTCCACAACTTCGAGCCCGCGGCATCCTCCGACGAGGTGCACGCCGCGGCCCTCCAGTACGTGCGGAAGATCGCGGGGACGACGAAGCCCTCCAAGGCCAACGCCGACGCGTTCGACCACGCGGTGGCCGAGATCGCCCACATCACGCAGCACCTGCTCGAGGATCTCGTCGCGACGACGCCGCCGAAGAACCGCGAGGAGGAGGCCGCGAAGGCCCGCGCCCGGGCCGAGCGATCCGGGCGCTACGGAACCCCGGTGGCCGCCGCCTCCTGAGTCGGGCGCTTCCGGAGCGCCCACCGCGGCCGCCTGACCGCTTCTCGGCCCGCCTCGGACGCGATGTCGGCGGTGATGCCTACCGTGGTGGCATGCGGATCATGCACACCTCGGACTGGCACATCGGGAGGTCGTTCCACGGCAACTCGACCCTGCCTGCGCTGCGCGGCGTGCTCGAGGCGCTCATCGCACAGGTGCGCGAGCACGCGGTCGACGTCGTCATCGTCGCGGGCGACGTGTTCGACTCCGCGGCCCCCGCGGCCGACTGCTACACGCTCCTCACCGACACGCTCGTCGGTCTGCGCGACGCCGGGGCTCGCGTCGTCGTCACGAGCGGCAACCACGACTCCGCCGCGCGGCTGGGCTTCCAGGCCCGGCTCCTGCGCGAGGGCATCCACGTGCTGACGGATGCGGCGGCCGTGGGCACGCCCGTCACGATCGACGACGCCGACGGCCCCGTCCACTTCTACGGCATCCCCTTCCTCGAGCCGGCCCTCGTCCGGACCATCTGGCCGGGGGTGCGCACGCAGGAGCAGGCGCTCGGCCGCGCGATGGAGGTCGTGCGGGCGGATGCCGCGGCGCGGGGCGGGCGGTCGGTCGCGATCGCGCACTGCTTCGCCGCGGGCGTCGATCCCACCCCGCACCTCGAGCGCGACATCCAGCAGGGCGGACTGGACGTCGTCCCGCTCGCCCATTTCGACGGACCGGACTACGTCGCCCTCGGCCACATCCACGGGCGTCAGCGGCTCTCGGATCGCGTGCGCTACGCCGGTGCCCCGCTGCACTACAGCTTCGGCGAGCAGGGGAAGCCGCGCGGATCATGGCTCGTCGAGCTCGATGCCGACGGTCTCGCCGACGTCGAGTGGGTCGAGCTGCCGGTCCCTCGGCCGCTCAAGACGCTGCACGACACGTTCGAGGCTCTCCTCACCGATCCCGCGTACGCGGAGTACGAGACGGCGTGGGTGTGCGCCGAATACACCGACGCGACGCCCCAGCTCGAGCCCATGCGGCGGCTGCAGGCGCGCTTCCCGCACTGCGCCGCCGTCGTCCACGCGCCGTCCGCCGCGCGACGGCAGGACGGCCGTACGTACGCACAGCGGGTGCGGCACGCCCGCTCCGACGCCGAGCTGTTCGAGGCGTTCCTCGAGCACGTGCGGGAGGGCGAGGGCGCGACCGAGCGCGAGCGCGAGCTGATCCGCGACACGGTCGAGGAGCGATCCCTGGCCGAGGCGTCCGCATGAGGCTGCACCGGCTGGAGCTCGAGGGCTTCGGCCCGTTCCGCGAGCGGCAGGTCGTCGACTTCGACGCGTTCGCCGGCGACGGGATCTTCCTCATCGCGGGCCGCACCGGTGCGGGCAAGTCGAGCATCCTCGACGGCGTCTGCTTCGCCCTCTACGGCGGCGTGCCCCGCTACGACGGGGGCGAGAAGCGTCTGCGCAGCGACCACTGCGATCCGGAGGACCGCACCGAGGTCGTCCTGGACTTCGCCCTGGGGGACGCGCGCTGGCGGCTGACGCGCGCACCCGAATACGAGCGGCCGAAGCGCCGCGGCGGCGGGTTCACCACCGAGGGCGCCCGCGCCCAGCTCGATGAGTTCGTCGAGGGAGAGTGGGTCGGCCGTGCGAGCGGGCCTCGCGAGGTCGGGCTCGCGCTCGACGACGTGCTCGGACTCACGCAGCAGCAGTTCCTCCAGGTGATCCTGCTCGCCCAGAACCGGTTCGCCCGGTTCCTGCTGGCGCGCAACGACGAGCGGCAGGCGCTGCTGCGCACGCTGTTCGGCACGCGCACGTACGAGGACTATCAGGACGCCCTGGACGCCCGCCGGAAAGCCGCCGAGGCCGCCGTGGCGTCCGAGATGAGCGCGGTCGAGCTGCTCCTCGACGAGGCGGAGCGGCTCGTTGCTGCGGGTGAAGCCCTCGATCCCGCGGATGAGGAGCCCGGCGACGCCGAGGCATCCTCGCGATCCGGTGAGGAGGATGTCCCGGCGGAGCCCGCGCCGACGTCCGCGCCGATGGGGATCACCGAGCGGATCGACGCCGTCGCGCGCGCGGCAGGACTCGCGCGCGCCCGTGCCGACGCGCTCGCCGCAGCCCGCGACGCCGCGGAGGCCGCACGCGCGGCGGTCGAAGGGTCCCACACCGCGCTGCTGACGCTGCACGAACGCGTCACGAAGCGCGGGCGGGCGCGGGCGGCGGTCACCGCTCTCGAGGCCGATGCCTCCGCCGTCGACGCAGATCGGGTCGCCCTTCGCCGCGCGGAGGACGCCGAGGCGCTGCGGGCGTCGCTGGAGGCGGCGGATCGCGCCACCGCGGCGCTGATCGCGGCGCAGGTGGCCGAGCAGGCGGCACGCGCCGACTGGGCGGCGGCCGGCGGTGACGTCGATGCCGGCGCGGACGAGCTCCGGTCCACCGCGGAGGAGCTGACGGGTGACCTGGCGGTGTGGTCCGTCGCCGCCGAGCGCGAGCGGACGCTCACCGAGCTCGATCAGCGTCTCTCCGCGCTCACCGCCCGGGCCGATGGCCTGGTCGCGGCAGTGTCCGAACTCGACGAACGCCGACGCGCCGTTCCCGCCCGCCTCGAGGCGCTCGACGCCGCGCTGCGCGACGTGACCGCGGTCGCGGGCACCCTCGCGTCGGCGCGCGCCCGCGTCGCGGAGACCGAGGCGGGGCGTGCGGCCGCTGAGGACGCGGCACGCCGGGCCGAGGAGCAGCGGGAGGCCGAGTCGCGGCACGCCGCATCGTCCGCCGCCGCGGCGGCTGCAGCATCCGCGGTGGCGGATCTCCTTCGTCGACGCCTCGCCGACCATGCGGGCGAGCTCGCCGAGGAGCTGGTCGCGGGGGAGGCGTGCGCGGTCTGCGGGTCCCTCGAGCACCCCGCCCCGGCTGTCCGTACCGACGAGCCGGTGACCGACGCCGAGCTCACCGCCGCCGAGTCGGCGAAGGATGCCGCGACCGCCGCTGATCGCGCGGCGGGCGATGCTGCTCGAGCCGCGCGGACGGCGCACGCCGAGGCCGCCGCCCGCGCCGGCGGACAGTCGCCCGAGCGGTGGGAGGAGGCCGCGGTCGCCGCGCTGGAGGCTCTCGCGGTCGCCGAGCGCGCCGAGCGCGACCGCGACCGGCTCCGCACCGAGCGGGACGCGATCGTCGCCCTCGACGCCGAGGCCGAGGCCGAGCGCACCGGACTGGCCGCGGAGCTCGCGGCGGCGCGGGAGGAGATCGCCGCCGTCGGTGAGCAGGCGGCAGCCGCGGCATCCGCCGTCACGGAGGCGCGCGGATCGTTCGAGACGGTGGCGGAGCGGATGGCGGCGGCCGAGCGACATCGCCGGGCGGCGAACCAGCTCATCGCCGCGCTCGAGGACGTCGCGGCGCGCGGCGAGGCGGCACGCGCCGCCGACGCCGACCGCGATGCGCGCCTCGCCGACGCGGTGTTCGCCGATGCCGGGGAGGCGTCGGCCGCGCTCCGGCCCGCGGACGAGCGGGCACGACTCGACGAGCGGATCCGCAGCCATGAAGCGTCGCTGGCCGCGCAGCGCGCACTCCTTCTGGACCTCGAGGTCGAGCTGTCAGGGGTGGGCGAGGATCTCCCGGACCGGGCGGAGTCGGAGCGCATCCTCGCGGAGGCGCGCGCGGCGGCGCGACGAGCCGTCGACGCGGCCGCCCACGCCGAGCAGACGACGACCGCACTGCGTTCGCTCGTGACGCGCGCACGGGCGGCGCACGAGGGCATCGCCGACGTCGCCGCGGAGGCGGCGGCCGTCGCACGCCTCGCGAACACGGTCGCGGGGCGCGCACCGAACACGCGGCGCATGACGCTCGAGACCTTCGTCCTCGCCGCCGAGCTGGAGGAGATCGTGGCCGCCGCCAACCTCCGCCTGGAGGAGATGTCGGCGGGCCGCTATCGCCTCCAGCACTCCGACGCGCGCGCGTCGCGGAACGGGGCGTCGGGCCTGGGTATCGAGGTCATGGACGCCTACACGGGGCAGGCGCGTCCCGCCCAGTCGCTCTCCGGCGGCGAGACGTTCCTCGCCTCGCTGGCCCTCGCACTCGGTCTCGCCGAGGTCGTCACATCGCGAGCGGGGGGAATCCGGCTCGACACGCTGTTCATCGACGAGGGTTTCGGATCCCTCGACGCCGAGACGCTCGACATCGCGATGACCACGCTCGACGCCCTCCGGCAGGGCGGCCGCATCGTCGGCGTCATCAGCCACGTCGAGGCGATGAAGGAGCAGCTGCCCGCGCAGCTCACGGTGGTGGCCGGGTCGCACGGGCCGAGCGTCATCCAGCAGGACGCGGTGGTGCCTCAGACCGCGTAGAGCTCGCGGATCCGGTCGCGCAGCTGCACGCTGCAGGCCGAGACCGCCGCGTGCCAGTCGGTGATGGCGCCGTCCTGCGCCCGGTCGGACACGGACTTGATGACCCGGATCGGCACGCCGAACTCCCGCGCGACCCACGCGTACGCGTACGTCTCCATGTCCACCAGACCCGCGCCGAGCGGACGGATGACGGCGACCGCCTCCGCGTCGTCGACGAAGTGGTCGCCCGTCGCGATGGTCACGCCCTCACGCTCGAGGTCGATGCGCGACGGCAGCGACACGTGCTGCCCGACGATGCCGTCGATGTCGGTGACGTCGTGCTGGATGGCCGCCCCGATCTCGTACACGTCGGCGTCCAGCCGTGCGTCGATCGCGCCGGCCGTGCCCACCACCACGATCTCCTCGTAGTCCGCAGCCTGCAGCGCCCGGGTCAGCGCGACGGCGCCCTGCAGCTTGCCGGGTCCCGTCACGAGTCGGTCGAAGCCGGGCAGCTCGGCGGGGAAGGCCACGAGTTCGGCGTCCAGCGCCGCGACGAGGAGTCTCATCCCTCCATTCTCAGCGACACCGGTCGCACGAGCACACGCCGGCGGTCCCGGGTCCACCGTTCGTGGGTCTCGCGGAACTGCGCGCGGGTCGTGAAGCGGTAGCGGTACGAGACCACGCGCACCCACTGCGGGCGGCCGCCGGCGAACGGGTCGGCGGCGAGGAGACGGAGGGTGGCGGCATCCGCTTCGAGCAGACGGACGAGGAACGCCGTGAACCAGTCCTCCAGCGACCGGCCGAGCGGGAGGAACCACATCAGCCAGTCGAGTCGGAGGTGATACGGGGCCACCCATCGCGGGATGCGGTCGAGGGCGCCCGGCTTGCCCTTGAACGCGTACTCCACCCAGGTCGCGGTCTCCGGATCGGCGTCGGTCGTGCCCTCGACGACGTACTCGATCCGCTCCTTCGTCACCGTGCCGAACGCGCCGTACGCGTTGGCGAGCTGCCAGCGGTTGAAGCTCGCGTTCATCAGCTGCCGCCGGGCGAGGAGGTTACGGGCCGCCGGCACGCTGAGCACCGCGTAGCCGATCGCCACGACCGACGTGAGCACCACCCAGTACAGGGGGATCCCGTCCCGCCATGGCGGTGATCCGCCCGACGGGACGCCGAGACCGGCGAAGGCGAGGACGATGGTGGCCCAATTGAGCCACGCGAAGTTGCCGGTGAGCACGAGCCACAGCTGCGTCGCAACGATGACCGCGACCGCGGCGGCGCCCACGATCGCCGGCACCGCACCGGGGATCCAGAAGCCGAGGATCGGTGCGAACAGCAGCCACGGCACAAGGAGCTGCGCGACATGATTGCCGAGCACCTCGCCGCGGTGGAACCAGGCGGGGAGGAGGTGCGCCTGGCGACTCAGCGGACCGGGCATCGGCTGCGTCTCGTGGTGGTACATGAGCGCGGTCAGGTCGCGCCATTCGCGGCCGCCGCGGATCTTGATCATCCCCGCGCCGAACTCCAGGCGGAACAGCAGCCACCAGAACAGCACGATCACGGCCGTCGCCGGCGGCTGGTCGCGGGAGCCGAGGAACGCGGCGAGGAATCCCGCTTCCAGCAGCAGCATCTCCCAGCCGAAGCCGTAGAACGTCTGCCCGATCGAGACGATCGACATGTAGCCGAGCCACAGTGCGAGGAAGCACAGCATCGGCACCCACGGCGGTCCGAGCTGCGGCAGTCCGGCCACCAGGAGGACGGCGACCAGGATGCCGCCTCCGCACAGGACGACGAGGCGCCGGTCGGTGTAGCGCACGTACCGGAACACCGTGGGTCGCAGCATCCGTCCCGCCCTCGTCGAGCCCGCAGCCCATTCGAGCAGCCGAGGAGCGGGGAGGAGTCCCCGTTCGCCGAGCAGCGGGCGGAACTGGTTCAGCGTAGACGCGAAGGCGACGACGAACAGTGCCGCGATGCCGCGCTGCAGCACCTCCCGCGCGAAGCCGAAGTCGACGGCCGCGAACCCCTCCATGCTGTCATCCGAACAGGTCGTCGAGGGTCGGCTGGACCCCCGCGTTGTCGGTCAGCGCCTGCTGCGCCGCATACCAGCCGGGCATCCCGTGCACGCCGGGCCCCGGCGGTGTCGAGGCCGAGGCGAGGTAGACGCCCCGCATCGGCGTGCGCCACGGCGTCCGCGACACCACGGGGCGGCGGACGGCCTGCGCGAACGTGAACGCGCCGCCCAGGATGTCTCCGCCGACGTCCGCGGGATTGTAGGCCTGGCGCTCCGCGGCGCTCATGGCGTGCGAGGCGAGGATGCGGTCGCGGAAGCCGGGGGCGAAGCGCTCCACCTGCCGCGTGACGAGCTCCGTCGGGTCGAGGGTGGACCCCGCAGGAACGTGCAGATAGGCCCACAGCACGTGCGCGCCGGCGGGCGCGCGGGAGTCGTCCAGGATCGACGGCTGCACCGCGAGCACGTAGGGGCGGTCGCTCACCGCTCCCGCGGCGACGGCGTTCTCGCTCGCCTCGACCTCCGCACGCGTCCCGCCGAGGTGGACGGTCGGCGACGCGAGCACGTCGGGGTCCGTCCACGGCACCGGGCCGTCCAGTGCGAAGTCGACCTTCGCGGCGGCGGGTCCGTAGCGATAGCCGCGCACCGCGCGCGCGTACGACGACGGCACGCCGGGGAGGGTCAGCGCCAGACGGGGCGACGTGTCGAGCAGCAGCAGGTCGCCGGCATCCGCATCCCCCCAGTCGAGGTTGGAGAGGTCGGAGACGCGATGGCCCACGTCGATCACGCCGCCGTTCGCTCGCAGGTCGTCGGCGAGGGCGTCGGCGATGCTCTGCGCTCCGCCGCGCGGGAACGCCCACCCCGTCGAGTGCGCGTGCGCGAGGAGGTAGAGGGCCGAGGCGGATGCGGCGACCGACGGCAGCGAGGAGTTGGCGTGCGCCGCGACCCCCGCCCACAGGGCGTCGGCGGCGACGTCGCGAAAGGTTCCGCGTCCGATGCGCGTGCCCATCTGGAGGGCGCGGGCGCCGAATCGGGCGGCCGTGACCGGATGCCGCGGCATCCGCAGCAGCTGATGCCCGGTGAAGTCGACGACCCCGTCGAGGTGGGTGTTGAGCGGTCGCACCAGCGCGCGCCACCGCGCGCCGTCGACGCCGAGGCCGGCGACCGTGCGGTCCAGGTCGCGCCACGCGATCGCCGCCGGACGGTCGTCGAGCGGATGGGCGAAGGATGCCTCGGGCACGATCCAGTCGATGCGGTGCAGCCCGAACGCCCGGAAGAACGGGGAGCTGAGTGCCGCGGGGTGCACGGCCGAGCACACGTCGTGGTGGAACCCGGGGAGGGTGAGGTCGGAGGTGCGCACGCCGCCGCCGACGGTGGGGCCGGCCTCGACGATCCGCACCTGGTAGCCGGCGCGCGCGAGGGCGACCGCCGCGGCGAGCCCATTGGGTCCGCTGCCGACCACCGTCGCTCGCCGTGCCACGCGTCCAGTCTCCCACCCGCGGCATCCGCGCGGCGGGTGCCCGCTCAGTCCGCCAGATCGGGCAGTGCGGCGTCGAGCTCGGCGAGCCACGCGCGCGCGTTCCCGTCGGACGGCGCGCGCCAGTCGCCGCGCGGCGAGAGGGAGCCGGCGGGCGACACCTTGGGTCCGTTCGGGATCGCGCTGCGCTTGAACTGCGCGAACGCGAAGTAGCGACGCACGAACACGCGGAGCCACCGGACGACGGTCGGGAGGTCGTACGCGTACTGCTCGTCCTCGGGGAAGCCGGGTGGCCAGGCGCCGGCTGCGGCATCCTGCCACGCGTGCTCGGCCAGGAAAGCGATCTTCGAGGGCCGCAGACCGTAGCGGAGCACATGGAAGAGCGTGAAGTCGTGCAGCGCGTAGGGGCCGACGAGGTCTTCGGTGGACTGCACGTTGCCGTGCTCGTCGGGCGGCACGAGCTCGGGGCTGATCTCCGTGTCGAGCACCGACTGGAGCACGTCGGCGGTGGCCTCGTCGATCTCGCCGGCGGAGATCACCCAGCGGATGACGTGCTGGATCAGCGTCTTGGGCACACCGCTGTTCACGGCGTAGTGGCTCATCTGGTCGCCGACCCCGTAGGTCGCCCAGCCCAGGGCGAGCTCGGACAGGTCGGACGTGCCGATCACCATCCCGCCGTTCTGGTTCGCGAGCCGGAACAGGAAGTCGGTGCGCGCGCCGGCCTGCACGTTCTCGAACGTGACGTCGTGCACGGGCCGGCCATCGGCGAACGGATGGCCGATGCCCTCGAGCAGCTGCGTCGCCATGGGCCGGATGTCGATCGTCTCGATGCTCGCGCCCACCGCCTCGGCGAGGGCGATCGCATTCGACTTGGTGTGGTCGCTGGTCGCGAATCCGGGCATCGTGTACGCCAGGATGTCGCTGCGCGGCCGGCCCATCCGATCCATGGCGCGTGCGACGACGAGCAGCGCGTGGGTGGAGTCGAGTCCGCCGCTCACGCCGATCACCGGCTTCGGGCCGCCGATCGCCGTCATCCGCTGCACGAGCCCGGACACCTGGATGTTGAATGCCTCGTAGCAGTCCTGTGCGAGGCGGGCCGGGTCGTCGGGCACGAACGGGAAGCGGTCGAGCGCGCGACGCAGCCCGACGTCGCGCGCCGGCGGGTCGAGGCGGAAGTGCACGGTCCGGAAGGCGGGCTCGTGCGTACGGCGGTTGTCGTCGAAGGTCCCCTGGCGCAGGCGGTCCTGGCGGAGGCGGTCGAGGTCGACGTCGGCGACGCTGCGGCGTGGTCCGTCCGGGAAACGCTCGGTCTCGGCGAGGAGGTTCCCGCCCTCGTACACCATCGTCTGGCCGTCCCACGAGAGGTCGTTGGTCGACTCGCCCGCTCCCGCCGCCGCGTACGCGTAGGCGGCGAGGCAGCGCAGGGACTGCGACCGGCACAGGTCCTTGCGGTCGTCGGCGCGCGCGATCGTGATGGGGCTGCCGCTGAGATTCACGAGCACCGTGGCACCGGCGAGCGCAGCGGGGGACGACGGCGGGATCGGCACCCACACGTCCTCGCACACCTCGGCATGCACGACGAGGCCGGGGACGTCGAGCGCCTCGAACAGGAGGTCGGGACCGAACGGCGCCTCGAGCGTCCCGATCCGGATGTCCTCGCCCGCCTGGTCGTCACCGGGGGCGAACCAGCGGCGCTCGTAGAACTCGCGGTAGTTCGGCAGGTACGACTTCGGCGCGACGCCGAGCAGCTCGCCGCGGTGGATCACGACGGCGCAGTTGTAGAGGCGATTCCGGTGGCGCAGCGGCGCGCCGACCACCAGCATCGGCATCAGGTCGACGGATGCCTCGACGAGCCGCTCGACGGCCGCGACGACGCCGTCCAGAACGACGTCCTGCATCACGAGATCCTCGATCGAATAGCCCGTCAAGGACAGCTCGGGGAACACGGCGACGGCGACCGCGTCGGCGTCGCACGCGCGGGCCGCGTCGAGGACGGCGTCCGCGTTGGTCGCCGGGTCGGCCAGTGACACCGGCACCGTGCACGCGGCGATCCGCGCGAACCCGTGCCGGTAGGCGCTGGAGAACGGCAGAGAATCGCTCACCCGCCCAGTCTGGCAGGTCGGGGCGCGGTCCGCGCCGGCAGCGCCGCTACCGCTCGGTGCGAGGGAGGGCTGAACGCACGTCTGTCCGGGCGAAGTCGTCGCCGACGTAGAGGAGCGGCTCGTGACGTTCCGTCGCGAGTGCATAGGCGAAGCAGTCGCCGAGGTTGAGACGCGCCGGATGGCCGGACCCCCTGCCGTACTCGCGGTAGGCATGTCGAGCGGCCGCCGCCTGAACCGCCGTGAAAGGCACCACCTCCAACGACAGGGCATCGAGCAGGGCCGTGAAGCGCGCTGACCGCACCGGATCGCGCGAGCCGTCGGCGACGATCGACGCCTCCAGCAGAGTCGCCGCCGAGATCGCAGGGCGAGTGTCCCGAGCGAGGGCGGCGAGCACGGCTGACGCGTCGGGCTCGTCCTTCACCAGGGCGATGAGCGCCGAGGTATCGACGATCATCGCGGCAGACCGGTGTCGGAGTCGTAGAGGTCCGCCTCGGCGGCGCGGAGGTCGACATCCCGGAAGGCCTCCTGCGCTTCCTCGATCGCGATGCGGAGGCGGTCGACCGATGAGGCGTCGCGCGCGGCGACCTCGTCGAGCTTGGCTCGCACGGCTATCTCGACGGCAGAGGTCTGGCTCACGCCGAGCGCCTGAGCCAATCGGCGGACGGCAGCGTGCACGTCGTCGTTCTTGATGTTCAGACCCATGCGACCATTCTACCCCGGAGAGCTACCTGTCTACCATCGCCGCGCGACCGGTGTCGTCGCCCTTGACTACTGTCGGAGACGGGAAGGGGACCATGCGGTACATACCCGACGAGGGCCGGATCGTCTGGAGCGCGAGCGATCTGAAGGCTGCGGCCGAGTGCGAGTTCGCGTGGCTGCGCGCGATCGATGCGAAGCTCGGTCGCGTCGCGCCCGTCGACGACCCGGCCGACGCGACGCTCGAGCGCGCGGGGCGCCTGGGTACCGAGCACGAGCAGCGCGTGCTCGAGTCCTATCGCGACGTCTTCGGTCCGGCGGTCGCCGAGATCCCCGAGACGTCCTCGGCAGATGCGGGGGGGCTCGCCGCCGCGGTCGAGGCGACGCGCGTCGCGCTCGCCGACGCCGCGATGCGCGTCGTGTACCAGGCGGCGTTCGCGACCCCCGACTTCGTGGGCTTCGCCGACTTCCTCGTCCGCGACGACGCGGGGCGGTGGATCGTGCAGGACTCCAAGCTCGCCCGTCACGCACGGGTCACCGCACTCATGCAGCTCGCGGCATACGCCGACCAGCTCGACCGGCTGGGGGTGCCGCGGTCGTCCCGGGTCGAGCTGCTCCTCGGCGACGGGACCACGAGCACCCACGAGTCGGCCGACCTCATGCCGGTCTTCCGGCTGCGGCGCGAGCGGCTGCGGGCTCTGGTGGCCGACCGGCACGTCGAGGCCGGCGCCGAACACCCCGCGATCGCGTGGGGCGACCCGCGCGGCGAGCTCGGCGTCGTGGCGTGCGGGCGGTGCGCGACGTGCGACCTGGAGGTGGTGGCATCCCGCGACCTGCTCCTCGTGGCCGGGATGCGGCCGGTGCAGCGCGAGCGACTGCGGGCGGCCGGGATCGCCTCGATCGATGCGCTCGCCACGGCGACGGCCCCTCCCGCGCGCATGAGCGCCGACACCTTCGCGATGCTCCGCACCCAGGCGCGGCTGCAGCTCGCGAGCCCGGCCGGGGTCCCGGTCCCCGCCGTCGTCCCGGCGGCGCCCGTCCCCGTGGGAGCGCCGGTCACGGCCACGGCGCTCGCGGATGCCGCGACCGTCGCCGCTCCGGCGGCCGCCCCCGCAGTGCCCACGTACGAGGTCGTCCTCCCCACGGCGCTCGGTGCCCTCCCGCGGCCCGACCACGGCGACATCTTCTTCGATTTCGAGGGCGACCCGCTCTACACCGAGGGCCCCGCGCGGGAGTGGGGGATCGACTACCTGTTCGGCTGGGTCGACGACCGGGAGCAGTATTCGGCGCTGTGGGCCCACTCGTTCGCGGAGGAGCGCGTCGCGCTCGAGACCTTCCTCGACCTGGTGGCGCTGCGGCGGTCGCAGCATCCGGGCATGCACATCTACCACTACGCCCCGTACGAGCCGAACCACCTCCTCGCGATGGCGGCACGGCACGGCGTGCGCGAGAGCGACGTCGACCGCCTGCTGCGCGATGGGGTGTTCGTCGACCTCTATCCGATCGTGCGGCGCGCACTGCGGGTGGGGTCGCGGTCCTACTCCATCAAGAAGCTCGAGCCGCTCTACATGGGCGACGAGGTGCGCACGAGCGATGTGCAGAAGGGCGACGAGTCGATCGTCCGCTACGTCGAGGCGCGCGGGCTCGTCGCCGATGGGCGGGAGGCCGAGGCGCGCGACGTCTTCGCCGACCTGGCGGACTACAACCGCTACGACTGCGTCTCCACGCGGCGACTGCGCGACTGGCTCGTCGACCGCGCGCGCGAGGCGGGGCTGCGGCCGTCGGTCGACGTGGAGCCGGGCGAGGCGGGGTACGCGCCGTCGCCCCGTGCCGAGAGCCTCGAGCGGCTCGCCGCGGCGCGGGCGGCGGCCGCGGGCACGCCGGACGACGCCGACGCCGAGGCCCTTCGGCTGGGCGCCGCGGCGATCGACTACTACCCGCGGGAGGCGAAGACCTTCTGGGCGACGCACTTCCTCCGTCTGCGCGAGCCCGTCTCGGTGTGGGAGGACGCGAGGGACGTCGTGGTGGTCGACGCCGATCGGTCCGAGGTCGTCGAGGACTGGCATCCCGGTCCCCGCGCGGTGCGGCGAATCGTGCGGCTGCGCGGCGACCTCGCCCCGGGCACGAGGCTGAGCGAGGGAGCGCGTCCGTTCGTCCTCTACGAGCTGCCCGCGCCGTTCGCCGCGCAGCCGATGCCGCGGTGGATCCACGTCGCGCGCTCGATCGAGATCCTCGAGGTTCTCGACGACGGCGCCGTCATCGCCGAGACCGCGGTCGACGGCGAGACGTGGTCCGAGCTGCCCGTGGCCATCACGCCGGCCGCACCGCCCGCGGCGGGCAACCAGCAGACCGCGATCGACGAGTGGGCCGACGCCGTGGTCGCGGCTGCTCCCGGCTTCCCCGCCGACCCCGCGACCGACGTGCTCCGCCGCGTGCCGCCGCGCACACTCTCCGGCGGGGCGCTCGCGCACGGCGGCGTCGACGTCGACGACGTCTCGGCCATCGTGGCCAGCGTGCGCGACCTCGACGGCAGCTACCTCGCCGTGCAGGGCCCTCCGGGAACCGGCAAGACCTACGTCGGGTCCCACGTCATCGAGCGCCTGGTCCGCGAGCAGCGGTACAAGGTCGGCGTCGTCGCCCAATCGCACGCGGTGGTCGAGCACATGCTCGATCAGGTGGTCTCGGCGGGCGTCCCAGCCGCGCGCGTGGGCAAGGCGCTCAAGAGCGGAGCCGAGGGCGAGGTCTCGTTCACCGTCTTCCCGAAGAACGGGATCGGAGCGTTCGTCGAGGAGCACGCCGACGAGGGGTTCGTCGTCGGCGGCACCGCGTGGGACTTCAGCCACGCCGGCCGCATCCCGCGGCGGTCGCTCGACCTCCTCGTGATCGACGAGGCCGGGCAGTTCTCGCTCGCCTCGACGATCGCGGTGTCGGCGGCCGCCCAGCGTCTCCTGCTCCTGGGCGACCCCCAGCAGCTGCCGCAGGTCAGTCAGGGCACGCATCCCGAGCCCGTCGACGGCTCCGCGCTCGGATGGGTGATGGACGGCGCGGCGGTGATCCCGCGCGGGCTCGGGTACTTCCTGGCGCGGTCATGGCGGATGCATCCCGCGGTCGCCGCGGCGGTCTCGGAGCTGTCGTACGCGGGCGAGCTCGCCTCGCACCCCAGCACGGCGGAGAGGAGCCTGTCCGGGATCCAGGCCGGTGTCCACGCCGTCCCGGTCGCGCACCACGGCAACGCGTCGCAGTCGCCCGAGGAGGCCGCACGCGTGGTCGAGATCGTCCGCGACCTGGTCGGCCGCGACTGGACCGACGTGTCGGGGGAGCACGTCGCCCCGCCCCGCCCCCTCGAACCGCGCGACATCATCGTCGTCACGCCCTACAACGCGCAGCAGGTGATGGTCGAGGAGGCTCTGGCCTCCGCCGGCTTCGGCGACGTCCCCGTCGGGACGGTCGACCGCTTCCAGGGCCAGGAGGCGGCCGTCTCGATCGTGTCGCTCGCGGCGTCTTCGGGCCGCGACGCCCCTCGTGGGCTGGAGTTCCTGCTCCTGCAGAACCGGCTGAACGTCGCCGTCTCGCGCGCGAAGTACGCCGCCTACGTGGTCTACGCGCCCGGCGTGCTCGACGACTTGCCGCGCACCCCCGACGGCGTCGCGCGGCTGAGCGCGTTCGCGCGTCTGGTGGGAGCCGCATGAATGCCGCGGCGCTGCCGCGGGCCGGATGCGGCGCTCCGGCGGCTATCGTCGAGGAACCGAGCCCTGAGGAGGACGGCTATGGCCGATGACTTGCCCCGCCAGTTCGAGATCGATCTCCCGCCGGAGGTGGTCCCGGGGAACTACGCCGACTTCGCCAACGTCTGGCACACGCCGACGGTCTTCGTCATGGACTTCGTGACGCTGGCGCAGCCGCCCCGGGAGGACACCAACCCGGAGACGGGGGAGCGCGTCGCTGTCGTTCCCGCACGCGTCGTCAGCCGCATCCGGATCCCCCCGGAGCAGGTGTTCGAGCTCGCCAAGGCGCTCACCCAGCAGCTGGAGTTCTGGGAGCAGGAGACCGGGCGCCGCGCGCCTGACTGAGCCCGCGCCGACGCCCTCGCCGTGCCCGGTGCCCGCCGTCGATCAGACCGTGCCGTAGAGCCGGTCTCCGGCGTCGCCGAGTCCGGGGACGATGTATCCGCGGTCGTTGAGCTGCTGGTCCAGGGCCCCGAGCACGAGGGTGACGTCGCGGTCGCCGACCTGCCGCTCGATCGCCGCGACCCCCTCAGGCGCGCCGAGGAGGCAGATGGCGGTGACGTCCTGCGCCCCCCGCCGGAACAGGAAGTCGATCGCCGCGCCCAGCGATCCGCCCGTGGCGAGCATGGGATCGAGCACGAAGCACTGCCGGTCGCTCAGATCGTCGGGCAGTCGCTCGGCGTAGGTGGTGGGCTGCAGCGTCTCCTCGTTGCGGACCATCCCGAGGAAGCCGACCTCGGCCGTGGGCAGCAGCTTCACCATGCCCTCCAGCATCCCGAGACCGGCGCGGAGGATCGGGACGACCAGGGGGCGGGGGTCGTCGATGCGGACGCCGACCGTCGAGGTCACCGGGGTCTCGATCTCGACCTGCGCCACCCGCACGTTGCGCGTCGCCTCGTACGCGAGGAGCGTCACGAGCTCCTCCGTCAGCTGGCGGAACACCGGGGACGGCGTGCGCCGGTCGCGCAGGACCGTGAGCTTGTGGGTGATCAGGGGATGGTCGGCGACGTGCACACGCATACGCTCAGGTTAGGGCACCGGCCCGTAGTCTCGAGAGGTGGCCCCTCTTCCCGTCGCAGTGCACGATCTCGCCGCGATGGACGTCGCGCTCGCGCAGGCCGCCCTCGCCCTTCCGGATGACGTCCCCGTCGGCGCGGCGGTGACGGATGCCTCGGGCCGGGTCATCGCCGTCGCGCACAACGATCGCGAGCGCACGGGCGACCCCACGGCCCACGCCGAGGTCATCGCCCTCCGGGCGGCCGCGGCCGCGCACGGCGCGTGGAACCTCGAGGGGTGCACGCTGGTCGTGACCCTGGAGCCGTGTGCGATGTGCGCCGGGGCGCTGCTCCAGGCGCGGGTCTCGCGGCTCGTCTTCGGCGCGTGGGACGAGAAGGCCGGAGCGGCGGGGTCGGTGTACGACCTCGTCCGCGACCGCCGCCTGCCCGTCAGGGCGGAGGTCGTCGGCGGCGTGCGCGAGGCCGAGGCATCCCGGCTCCTGCGCGACTTCTTCGACGCGCGACGCTGACGCGGCCGCGATGCCGACTCCGGTTACCGCGGGAGACCGGGCAGCACCTCGGTGCCGAGGTACGCGAGCTGGTCGAGGTCGCGGATGTCGAGGAGCTGGAAGTAGATCCGCGTGGCACCGAGCGCGCGGAGCCGCTCCACCTTCGCCGCGATCTCGTCCGGTGCGCCGGCGAACACCGCTTCGCTCTCGCGCACGTCGGTGAACGATCGTCCGGTGCGTTCGACGCGCGCCGCGATCTCGGCATCGTCCGCGCCCGTGAACGTGGGCAGCGCCACGGAGAGCTTGAGCGAGGCGGGGTCGCGGTCGATGTCCTCGCACGCGGCACGGACGCCCGCGAACTTCTCGGCGACGACGGGCTCGGGGACGAACCCGATGTTGAACTCCGTCGCGAAGCGCGCCGCCACGGCCGGCGTGCGCCGCGGACCGCCGCCGCCGACGATCACCGGGACGGATGACTGCACCGGCTTGGGGAGCGCGGGGGCGCCGTCGAGCGTGTAGTGCTCACCCGCGAACGAGAACGTCTCGCCGACCGGCGTCCTCCAGAGCCCCGTGATCACCGCGAGCTGCTCTTCGAGGATCCCGAACCGCTTCGGGGGGAAGGGGATGCCGTACGCCCGGTGCTCCTCCTCGAACCACCCCGTGCCGAGGCCGAGCTCGATGCGCCCGTCGGACATGGCGTCGACCTGGGCGACCTGGATCGCGAGCACCGCGGGCAGCCGGTGGGTGGCCGACGACACGAGGGTGCCGAGCCGGATGCGCGTCGTCTCCCGCGCGAGTCCGGCGAGCGTCGTCCACGCGTCCGTCGGCCCCGGAAGCGGGTCGCCCGGGCCCATGCGGAGGTAGTGGTCCGAGCGGAAGTAGCCGTCGAACCCGAGCCGCTCGGCCGCCTGCGCGAAGACCCGCTGGTCGTCGTAGGAGAAGCCCTGCTGGGGTTCCGTGAAGACGCAGTACTCCACTCAGTCCTCTGCTTTCAGCACGATGGCGTCCGTCGACGGCCGGGGGTCGTCGCCGGGGCGGTAGATGTCGGGCTCGAGATAGATCACCCGCGCGATCGGCACGGCGGCACGGATGCGCGCCTCGACGGCGTCGATGTCGGACGCGACCGCGCCGAGCGACCGGTCCGACCGGAAGCCGAGCTTCGCGGCGACCAGCAGTTCGTCCGGGCCGAGGTACAGCGTCTTCATGTGGATGAGCTTCTCGATCTCGGGCCCGCCCTCGATCGCGTCGACGATGGCCGCGTGGTCGCGCGGGTTGGCGCCCTCGCCCACGAGGAGGCTCTTCGTCTCCATGCCCAGCGTGATGGCGACGAGGATCAGCAGCGTCCCGATCATGAGTGTGCCGAGGGCGTCGAACAGCGGGTTGCCGGTGAGCCAGGTGAGACCCACGCCGAGGAAGGCGAACACCAGGCCGGTCAGGGCGGCGATGTCCTCGAGCAGCACGACGGGGAGCTCGGGCGCCTTCGCGTGCCGGATGAAGGCCAGCCACGACTCGCCCTTCTGCCGCACGGCGTTGCTCTCGCGCATCGCGGTGCGCAGCGAGAAGGACTCCAGCGCGATCGCGACGATCAGGACGAGGACCGGGATCCAGACGTTCTCCAGCTCGTGCGGGTGCGTGAGCTTGTCGACGCCTTCGTAGATCGAGAAGAGTCCGCCGACGGAGAACAGGATGATCGCCACGACGAACGCGTACACATAGCGCTCGCGCCCGTGGCCGAACGGATGGTCGCGGTCCGCCTCGCGTCGCGCCCTGCGCCCGCCGAGGAGCAGGAGGAGCTGATTTCCGCTGTCGGCGACGGAGTGGATCGCCTCAGCGAGCATCGAGGCGGAGCCGGAGAAGAACCACGCGATGAACTTGGCGAGCGCGATCCCCAGGTTCGCCAGCAGTGCCGCGATGATCGCCTTGCCGCCGCCCGATGCACTCATGCGATCGAGTCTAGGGAACGCTGCGGCCGGGCGACGGCCAGGTGGCCGCCGCTTCTCAGTCCTCGGACTTCAGGATGATCGCCTCGGTGGGCGGTGCCGGGTTCTGCGGCCGGCCCACGTAGCCGATGGTGGCGAGCAGCGCCTGACGGAACTCGGCCGGGCGCTCGAGGTGCGGCGAGTGGCCGACGCCCTCGAGGGCGACCTCGGTGACCTGGCCGCCCGCGGCCGCGTAGGCGTCGAGCACGTCGCGCGTCTGCGACACCATCGGCTGGGCGGGGGCGACCTCGTCGCCGGGCCACCCCGGGATGATGCCCAGGGCGCCCAGGTGGTTGAGGTCGTAGAATGAGGCATCCGAGACGATCGCGTCCGCCGTCCCGTGGATCCAGAGGATCGGCGGCTTGGGCTCGATCGCGACGATGCCGGACGTGTCGAAGTACTTGGGCACCATCGTGTTGAGGACGCCGATCGTGCCGGCCGCGAAGCCCGGCCAGTTCTCGCTGGCGACCCCGTCGCCCGGGTAGTTCCCCTCGGCGGTGGACGTCGTCAGCATCGACGCGACCCACACGTCCTCGTGCTCGCTCGTGTACCCGGCGGCGACGTAGCCGGAGCGCAGGACGCTGCGGGGCGAGGTCGGGGCCTCGTCGGTGGTGTCGCCGTCGGTGAGGCGCTGGACGAAGTCCGGGTTCGCGCCGCCGCCGCCCGCGCCGGCGTCGTCGTCGGTGAGCCGGGAGCCGTCGCGCCGCGTCCCGCCGAAGCCGTACGGCGAGACGGGCGCCTGGAGGGTGAGGCTGCGCACCGGATGGTCGATCGCGTACTGCATCACGACGCCGCCCCCCATCGACCAGCCGACGAGGTGCGGCGCCTCGATCCCGAGCGCCTCCAGCGTGGCGTGCACGTCGTCGCTGAAGTCCCTGACGCCGCGGGTCGCATCGATCGGAGCATGCTCGGTCCCGCCGAATCCGCGGAGGTCGACGGCGATCACCCGCAGATCGCTCGGCAGATCCTGCATGATCTCCTGCCAGAACAGGGACGACGACACGTTGCCGTGCACGAGGACGACCGTGCGCTCCGGGGGCGTGGCGGCGTCGTCGCCGGACCGCTCCAGGATGTTCACGAGGAGACGCGGCGTCTCGATGACGCGGGCCGTGATGCCGTCGAAGAGGGTGTCGTCCGCAGGGGTCATGGTGGTCCTTCGCGCGTGCTCGAAGGCCCGGGCGCCCTCGACCCGTCGAGCATAACGCGCGCCGGGCGGCCGTTCGTAGGATGGGGAGCATGTCCTCCTCCGCATCCCCGCTTCCCCCCGTCGCGATCCTCGGCGCAGGCTCGATGGGGGGCGCCATCCTGCAGGGGCTCGTCGCGTCGGGGCTGGCCGGAGGCGGGGTCGCCGTCACGAACCGCACCGTCGCGAAGGCCGCCCCGCTGGCCGAGCTGGACGGCGTGACCAGCGTCGCCCTCGAGGACGTGCCGACCGGCAACCGGGATGCCGCGGCCGCCGCCGACATCGTCCTGATCGGCGTCAAGCCGGCCATGGTGCCGGACCTCCTGCGCGAGATCGCGCCCGCGCTCCGACCCGGAACGATCGTGGTGAGTCTCGCCGCGGGGGTGACGATCGCCACGTTCCAGAGCATCCTCGGCGCCGGCATCCCGGTCCTCCGCTCGATGCCGAACACGCCGGCCGTGGTCGGGAAGGCGGTGACGGGTCTCGCGGCGGGCGCCACCGCCGGCGCGGACGACGTCGACCTCGTGCGCCGTCTGTTCGAGACCGTCGGCGTCGTGGTCGAGGTCGCGGAGGACCGCATCGACGCGCTCTCGACGATCTCCGGCTCCGGCCCGGCCTATGTCTTCCTCCTCGTCGAGGAGCTCACCAAGGCCGCGATCGGCAAGGGGTTCGCCGGGCCCGAGGCGCGGATCATGGCCGAGCAGACGTTCATCGGCGCGGCGGCGCTCCTCGACGCGACGCGTGAGGACCCCGCCGAGCTCCGCCGCCGGGTCACGAGCCCCAAGGGCACGACCGAGCGCGCGATCGCGGTGCTGCAGGCGGCGCACCTGGATGAGGTGTTCGCCGAGGCCACCGACGCGGCCCTCGCCCGCGCCCGCGAGCTCGCTGCCGGCTGAGCCCTCGTCGCCGGCGGCTATCGGTCGAGCGAGGCGAACCGCTCGATGTCGGAGTTGGTGCCGGACACGATGATCAGGTCGTGGTTGGTCACGATCGTGTCGGCCTCTGCGTAGCGGAACGGCTTGCCCGGGCTCTTCACGCCCACGACCGTGACGTTGTACTTCGTGCGAACACCGGACTCGTTGAGGCCGACCCCGCGGATGAACTTCGGCGGGTAGAGCTTGGCGAGGGCGAAGTCGTCGTCGAAGCGGATGAAGTCGAGCATCCGCCCGCTCACCAGATGGGCCACGCGCTCGCCGGCCTCCGCCTCGGGGTAGATCACGTGGTTCGCCCCCACCCGCGACAGGATCTTGCCGTGCGACTGCGACACCGCCTTCGCCCAGATCTGCGGCACCTTGAGGTCGACGAGGTTCGCGGTGATCAGGACGGATGCCTCGATCGACGAACCCACTGCGACCACGGCGACCTGGAAGTCCTGCGCGCCGATCTGCTTGAGCGCCTCGATGTTGCGCGCATCCGACTGGACCGTGTGGGTGACGCGCTCCGACCACTTCTGCACCAGGTCGAGGCTCTCGTCGATCGCCAGGACCTCGCGGTCCAGGCGGTCGAGCTCACCCGCGCAGGCGGCTCCGAACCGCCCGAGGCCGACGACGAGGACGGGTGCATCGCTGCGGATCTGCTCAACCAACGATGGGCCTTTCCACGGGCAGCGAGTAGAGCTGCGAACGGGACGACGCGGCCACGGCCGCGGCGAGAGTCACTGTACCAACGCGGCCCATGAACATGGTGAGGGCCATCACGTACTTGGCAGGGTCCGGCAGCTGCTCGGTGAGACCGGTCGACAGGCCTGTCGTCGCGAATCCGGAGATGACGTCGAACAGCACATCGCCGAGAGGCGCCTTCGTCATCCTGGTGATGATGATCGTCGACAGCGCGACGATCGTCGCACCCCATGCGACGACCGAGAGTGCGACCCGTTGCACGTCGCTCGGGATGCGACGGCCGAAGGCCTGGACGGAGGGACGCCCCTTCGCCTCGGACCACACCGCCAGTGCGAGCACGGCGAGGGTGGTGACCTTGATCCCGCCCGCCGTGGACGCCGACCCGCCTCCGACGAACATCAGCATCGATCCGACGACGAGCGACGACTCGTGCAGACTGCCCACGTCGACGACGGAGAATCCGCCGGAACGGGTCATCGCCGAGAGGAAGAACGATTGGAACACGGTGTCCCACGCATCGCGGTCGCCGAAGGTCTTCGGATTGTCGAACTCGAGCAGCAGGAAGACGGCCGCGCCGGCGAAGAAGAGGAGCACCGTGGTGATGATGGTCAACTTGGCGTGCAGCGACCAGTGCCGCACGTGCCAGCGGTGCCGGGCGAGCGTGTAGATCACGGGGAAGCCGATGGAGCCGAGGAAGACGCCCGCCATCATCACCGTGAGGAAGAAGTAGTCGTGCTGGAAGGCGTCGAGGCCGCCGGCGGTCGGCGTGAATCCGGTGTTGGTGAAGGCCATCGCGGCGTAGTACGGCGCCTCCCACAGGGCGGCGAGGGGATCGACGCCGCCGACGAGGAGGGACGGGTAGAGCATGATCGCGAGCGCGGCCTCGATGATGAGGGTGGAGAGGGCGACCGTCGCGAGCAGCGAGCCGATCTCGCCGAGCATGACCGTCTGTCCTTCGTTCACGGGCCCTCCGTGGACGCGCAGGGGGTTGGTGTCACCGGCCGCGATCAGCTTCGCGCGCAGGCCGAGCCGCTTGGAGATGATCAGGCCGAGGATGGATGCGAGCGTCAGGACGCCCAGGGCGCCGACGTTGACGCCGACGTAGATGATGACCTGTCCGAGGGGCGACCAGTGCGTCCCCATGTCGACGGTCGACAGGCCGGTGACGCAGATCGTGGACACCGCCGTGAACAGGGCATCGGCGAACGGGGTGGAGCGACCCGATGCCGCGGCGGCGGGGAGCGAGAGCAGCGTCGTGAACAGCAGGATCAGCACGAGGAAGACGAGCAGTGCGAACCGTGCGGGCGAGGCGGTGGTCAGCTTGCGCGCGCCGTCCCGGATCCGATCGAACGCATCGCGGATCCGGCGCCCGGCCGGGGCGTTGATCCTGCCATCGGTCGCGCGTGCAGCCACCCGTGTCATGGTACTCAGCCGAACGCCCGGCTAACCTATCGTCATGGCGGACATCTTCGACGTGATCGCAGACGGCACACGTCGCGACATCCTGCGACTCCTTCTCGACCGCTCGTCCGCCGGGCAGAACGGCACGAGCGTGTCGCAGATCGTGCACGAGCTCGGCGTCAGCCAGCCCACGGTCTCCAAGCACCTCAAGGTGCTGCGCGAGGCCGAGCTCGTCTCCGTGCGCGAAGAGGGCCAGCACCGCTACTACAGCCTTTCGCCGGAGCCGCTCGACGAGATCGACGACTGGATCGTCCCGTTCCTCGCTGCCGACGAGGACGTGGCCGCGCTCACGACGGCCTCGTCGCTGCCCGACTCGGCCGCTCACGCCGCCGACGTCGTGGGCAGGGCCGCGGCATCCGCGAAGCACGCGTTGGAGAACGCGCTGCGCAAGCTTCCCGGCCGCTGACCGCCCGCTGTTCCGCTCCGTTTCGGCGCGTAATGCGGGGGTCGGGCGCGTGACCCCACCGACCACATCGGCCACTCGGGTTTACACGTGTCGCTCGGACCCCATAGAGTGTGCACAGCAATTCTGGGGGAAAGGTACAACGGGGATGGCGGAGATGTCGGACATGCGCTTCTTGACGGTCGCCGAGGTCGCGGATCTGATGCGCGTCTCGAAGATGACCGTCTATCGACTCGTGCACGCCGGCGAGCTGCCCGCTGTCCGCTTCGGCCGCAGCTATCGGGTCCCGGAGGCGGCCGTCACAGCCGCTCTGCAGCGGCCGGTCGCCGACGTCGGCTAGACTGCCCGGAGGCATTTCTCCGCGCCGGGGCCTTTTCCCGGCCGCTGGAGGCTGTTCCGTCACGACCCGGGCGCACGCCACCGTGTGCCCAACCCCGACATAGTGAGGTTTTCCGTGGGTTCTGTCATCAAGAAGCGCCGCAAGCGCATGGCGAAGAAGAAGCACCGCAAGTTGCTTCGCAAGACTCGCCACCAGCGCCGCAACAAGAAGTAAGCGGCAACCGCACCGAGCGCCTGTCCAACGGACGGGCGCTTCGTGTTTTGCCGGTAGCGTGGCTGGCATGAAGTCGATCACCGTCCAGCAGCTGCGCGACCGGCAGGATGTGCCGCTCGTCGACGTCCGCGAGCCGCACGAGTTCGCCGAGGGACGCGTTCCCGGCGCGATCAATCTGCCGATGTCGACCCTCGGCGATCACCTCGACGAACTGCCCTCGGGTGCGTTCGACGTCATCTGCGCGGTGGGCGGCCGGTCGGGCCGCGTCACCGAGGCTCTCGAGGCCCGTGGATTCGACGTCACCAACGTCGACGGCGGGACGAACGGGTGGATCGCCGCCGGCTTCCCCGTCGAGCGCTGAGCCGGTACCCATGACGACCGTGACGGTGATCGGCAAGCCGGACTGCCATCTGTGCGACGTCGCCCACGAGATCGTCGATCAGGTCGTGGCCGACCTGCCGGACGGGGTCGCGGCGCGCGTCGAGGTGGTGGAGAAGTCGATCCTGGACGACCCGGCGCTGTACGAGCTGTGGTGGGAGAAGATCCCCGTCGTGCTGATCGACGACCGACTGCACGCGCATTGGCGCGTCGCGGCGGACCGGCTGCGTCGCGCGTTGGTGGAGACGGACGATGTGGAGGTGGGTCGATGACCCTGCGGCACGTGGTCGCGTGGAAGCTCGCGGCCGATGACGAGGCGACGCGGGTCGCGCAGGCGCGCGAGATCGCGGACCGGCTGCGGGCGTTGGTCGGCGTGGTCCCGTCCATCGGGACGATGACCGTCGGCCCGAACGTCGTCGAGGGAAATTGGGACGCCGCCCTCGTCGCCGACTTCGCCGATCGCGCCGCGCTCGACGCGTACGTCGAACATCCCGCCCATCAGGACGTCGTCGTCTTCATCCGCGGCGTGGTCTCTGACCGCGTCGCCGTGGACTTCGAACTCTGACGCGTCAGACCTCGACGACGGGTGCGTCGGGCGCGTTCGTCTTGATGGACTCGATGCCGTTGAGAGCGCCCGCTTTCGACGAGTAGCCCTCGCCGGTGGCGATCACCTGCCCGTTGGAGGCCTTCAGGCGGAAGCGCCATTCGCCGGCCTTGTCGGTGTACAGCTCGAACTTCCCAGCCATGTGCAACCTCCCAGTTCGCACGGAGCCCCTCGTCGGGCGCTGGGCTCAGGGTATCGACGCCGAGTCCCCCGCGAAAGGGCACGGGGCGCGGGCGCCACGGGTGCGAAAACACGGACGGTCGAGACGACGCGCGGCTGAAGCCGACCCCGGTGCGGCGTGCCGCAACCATCCGTCCGCGTTTTCGGACCAGGACCCGCAGCGCGGGCAGCGCCGTCAGTCCGCGGGGCGGACAGCCACGGGCTCGGGAGCCAGCGCGAGGCGGACCGCGTCGCCGTACTCGACGCGCTCGCCGGCCGGATGCTGCACCCGCACGAGCGTCCCGTCGTCCGTCCGCACGAGCGTTCGACGGAAGCTTCCGAGGAACGTGCTCTCCTGCACCACCGCGTCCGCCCCCGGCTGCCCATCCGTCGCGAAGCGGACGTTCTCGGGCCGCAGGAACACGGTGACGGGCCCCTGGGCCGCGGTCTGCGTCGGCAGGTCCACGCCCCACACGCGCACGGACATGCCGGATGCCTCACCCGGCACCATGCTCGACAATCCCACGAACGCCGCCACGTTGGGCGTCGCCGGCCGCAGGTAGAGCTCCTCGGGGGTGCCGATCTGGTCGATGCGACCGGCGTCCATCACGGCGATGCGGTCGGAGACGGCCAGCGCCTCCTCCTGGTCGTGGGTGACGAAGACCGTGGTGATCCCCAGGCGGAGCTGGATGCGACGGATCTCGTCGCGCAGCTGCACGCGCACCTTGGCGTCGAGGGCCGACAGCGGCTCGTCGAGAAGCAGGACGCGGGGCTCCGTGACCAGCGCACGGGCGAGGGCGACGCGCTGCTGCTGCCCACCCGACAGCTGGTGCGGGTACCGGTCGGCGAGATGGTCGAGGCCGACCAGCTCGAGCGCGTCGCCGGCGCGGCGCGCGGCCTCGGCCCGGCCGACACCGCGGCGACGCAGGCCGAAGGCGGTGTTCTCGCCCACCCGCAGGTGCGGGAACAGCGAGTACGACTGGAACACCATGCCGATGTCGCGCTTGTTGGTCGGCACGTCCGACACGTCGCGGTTGCCGAGGAACACGGCACCCCCGGTCGCGCGCTCGAGGCCGGCGAGGACGCGCAGCGCGGTCGTCTTGCCGCACCCGGACGGCCCGAGCAGCGAGACGAACTCGCCGGGGGCGATGTCCAGGTCGACGCCGTGCAGCACGCGGTTGGTGCCGTAGTCCTTCACGACGGAGCGGAACTCGACGCGCGTGCCGTCCGTCGACCCGGAGAGGAGGAGGTTGTCCGAGGTGCGGGGGAGTGCCCGATCGGCGATGGTCATGGGGTGGTCCTTCCGGTGCGGCCGCGTCCGACGCGACCGATGATGAGCAGCAGCACGAACGCGAACGCGAGCGCGAGGATCGTGACGATCGCCGCGGCGAAGCCGTCGGTCTTCTGCACCACGAGCAGTGCGGTCTGCAGAACCTGACGGTTCAGCAGCGATGCGATGGTGAACTCGCCGAGGACGACGGCCACCGAGATGAGCGATGCCGCGAGCAGCCCCTGACGCAGGTTCGGGGCGAGCACCCGCAGGACGACGGTGATCCAGCCGGAGCCGAGCGTGCGCGCGGCCTCGGTGAGCGTCTTGACGTCCACCGCGTCGATCGACGCCTGGATGGAGCGGTACGCGAACGGCAGCACGGTGATGCCGTACGCGAACGCCAGTGTCCAGGCGCCCGTGCCGAGCGTGCGCCCGATCTGCAGGTAGATCGGCGCGAGGCCGACGACGAGCACGATCGCGGGGATCGAGATCGGCAGGAGCGCCACGAACTCGAACGCCGACCGCAGCTTCGGGAAGCGCAGGGCCACGAGGATCATCGTCGGCGTGAGCAGGAACAGCACGATCGCCACGGTCACGACCGCGAGGAGGAGCGAGTTGCCGAGGCCGACCCAGATCGGCTGGAACACCGACGACTCCGCGGGCGAGAACAGCGCGGTCCAATGGTCCAGCGTGTAGCCGGTGCCGTCGACACGACGGAACGTGAACAACACGAGCGACACGATCGGGACGGCGAAGAACAGTCCGACGACGATGCCGATGATCCACCGTGTGACGCGGGAGGGCGCGAGCAGATTCACGACTGCCACCTCGCTGCTCGGCGCTGCACGAGCGAGTAGATCCACATCACCACGGCCACCACGACGATCATGCCGAGCGCGAGCGCGCCGGCGAGGTTCTGCCGTCCGAGCAGCGTCTCGCTCGTGAGGGCCGCGCGGATCTGGAGGGGCACGATCGGCGCGCCCTGGCTCGCGAGGGCCGCTGCCGTCGCATAGGACGAGAACGCGTTGGCGAACAGCAGCAGGAGGCTCGCGAGGAACGCGGGCGTCAGCACCGGTATGCCGACGTGTCGCCAGAAGCCGCCGCGCGTGCCGCCGAGGGTGAGGTTCGCCTCGACCCACTGCGGCTTGAGCGCGCTCAGCGCCGGGAAGAACGTGATCACCATGAGCGGGATCTGGAAGGTGATGTAGGCCGGGATCAGGCCGGGGAGCTCGTAGATCCACGGTCCGTTCGCGTAGATGTCGATCCCGCCGCCCTTCAGCAGCTGGGTGATCAGGCCCTGCAGGCCGATCGTGGCGATCCACATGAACGCGAGCATGACGCCGCCGAACTGGGCGAGGACGCCGGATGCGGCATCCACCGTCGTCCGCACGAAGCCGCTGTCGGAGAGCCCCAGCATCGCGTAGCAGACGAGCGCTCCGACGACCGCACCGATCACCGCGGTGAGCAGCGACACCCACGTCGAATTCCAGAACGTGAGGAGGATCACCGGGTCGCCGAGGGCGGCGACATTGTCGAGGGTGAACCTCCCTGCTCCGTCGAAGAGGCCCGAGCCGATCGCGAGGACGGTCGGCAGCAGCAGGAACAGCAGGATGTACGCGGCGAACGGCGTGAGCCCGAGCCAGGCCCATCCGGCACGGCCGCGCCGCGACGGAGCTCGTGACTCCGTCGCGGCGGGGCGTGCGCCCGGGTCGATGTCGACCCGGGCGGTGGCGGTGGCGGTCACTGGACCGCCGCTGCCCACTTCTGGCCGAGGAGCGTGCCGGCCGCAGTGCTCTGCTTCTCGGTGGGGACGACGCTGTCGGACGGCGCCTCCGGGAGCTTGGCCGCGGCATCCTTGTCGAGGGTGCCGGCCTTCTCCATCGCGTCCATGCGCACGGGGCGTGCGCCGCCCTGGAGCCACAGGTTCTGGACGTCGTCGCTGTACAGGAACTCCTCCCAGAGGCGCGCAGCGGCGGGGTGCGGGGCATCCTTGTTGACGGCCTGGTTGTAGTACCCCGCGTAGCCCGTGCCCGGGAGGATGACGACCTTCCAGTTGCTGTTGTCGGCGACGTGCGTGGCGTTCAGGTAGTCCCAGTCGAAGACGACGGGCGTCTCGCCGCTCGCGACGGTCGCGGTGGTGACATCCACCTTGAGGAGGTTGCCGGCCTTCTGCAGCTTCGAGAAGAAGTCGATTCCGGGCTGGAAGTCGTCGAGCGTGCCGCCCGACTGGACGTCGGCGAGGCCGACGGCGGCGAACGCCGCGCCCGCCTGGGTCGGGTCGCCGTTGATGGCGACGGCGCTCTTGTAGTCGGACTTCAGCAGGTCGTCGAGCGAGGTCGGCGCCGGGTACTTGGAGGAGTCGTAGCCGATCGACATGTACCCGCCGTAGTCACCGGTGAACAGGCCCGTCGACTCCTTGAGGTTGTCGGCGATGTCCTTCCAGCCGGCCACCTTGTAGGGCGCGAACTGCGCCGTGTTCTGGAGGGCGACGGTGAGGCCGATGTCGAAGACGTCGGGCGCGGTGTCGAGGCCCGCGTTCGTCTTGGCAGCCGTGATCTCCTCGGCGCTGGATGCGTCGGGGGTCGCCTCGTTGACCGTGATCTTGGGGTACTTGGCCTTGAAGGCGTCGATGATCTTGCCGTAGTTCGCCCAGTCGTGGGGGAGGGCGATGACGTTGAGCGTGCCCTCCTTCTCAGCCGCCTTCTCCAGGTCGGAGAGCGTGCCGAAGGCGGCCAGGCTCGTCGCGGTCTTGGCGTCGACGCCGGAGCCGCCGCTCGGGTCGGCGTTCGCGGAGCCGGAGCATGCCGACAGGGCGAGCGCCGCGGTGGCCGCGATCGCCATGCCGAAGGCCGCGCGGGTCGCGCGGCGCGTGATGGTGGTCATCTGCTGTTTCCTCTCGGTCGATCCGCGGTTCGGGTGCGGATCCGGACGGAGGAAACGTATTCAGGCGCGATGAACGGCGCCGACCGCCGAGGTGAACGGCGCGTGAGCGTGGCGTGACGTCGCTGCGCGGGCGGCCCTTACGGCGCGAGGCGCGTGGGGCCGCGGAAGAGGAAGGTCACCTCGCGGATGGACGACTCTCCCAGCAGCAGCATGAGGACGCGGGCGAGGCCCATCCCGAAACCGCCGTGGGGTGGGACGCCGTAGCGGAAGAAGTCGAGGTAGTGCTCGAGACCGTTGAGGTCGAGGCCCTTCTCGACGGCCTGACGCTCGAGCACGTCGATGCGGTGCTCGCGCTGCGCGCCGGTCGTGATCTCGACGCCCTTGAAGAGCAGGTCGTAGCTCTTCGTGAGCCCGCTCTCTTCGTCGCGCATGTGGTAGAACGGCCGGATCTCGGGGTGGTAGTCGGTGACGAACACGAACTGGTGGCCGAACGTCTCCTCGACGTGCGCGGACACCTGACGTTCACCCTCGGGCTCGAGGTCGCCGTCGGTGCGCTGCGTCTCGTGACCGCGGGCCTTGACGATGTCGCGGGCCTCGGCGAGCGGGATGCGCGGGAACGGCAGCGTCGGGACGACCACCTCGACGCCGAACAGCTCCTCGATCTCGGCGCCGTGCTTCTCCTTCACTGCAGCGATCGCCGTCGCGAGGAGTTCCTCCTGCATGGCGGCGACGTCCTCGTGCGAGTCGATCCAGCTGATCTCGGCGTCGACGCTCGTGAACTCGGTCGCGTGGCGGCTCGTGAAGCTGGGGTCGGCGCGGAACACGTCGCCGATCTCGAAGATCCGACCGAAACCGGCGGCCTGCGCCATCTGCTTGTAGTGCTGCGGGCTCTGTGCGAGGTAGGCGGTCTGGTCGCCGAAATACTCGAGCGAGAACAGCTCGGCGTTCGACTCCGACGGGCTCGACATGAGCTTCGGGGTGTGGATCTCGACGTAGTCGCGGTCGATCCAGTACTGCCGCATGGCGTGCTCGAGCGTCGTCGACACACGGAAGATCAGGGCGTTGCGGCGCTGACGCAGGTCGAGGAAGCGCCAGTCCATCCGCTTGTCGAGGCCGCTGTCGGCCGCGATCGGGGTCTCGGGAAGCGCGGGGGATGCCACCTCCAGCGCACCGACCTTGATCTCGACGCCGCCGAGCTTCACCCGCTCGTCGTGCTTGAGCTCGCCCGTGACGGTGAGGAAGGTGCCGGTGGCGAGACCGGAGATGGACTCGGTCAGGGCGAGGGCTGCGGCATCCTGCTCGCTGCCGTCCTCCGCCGGTCGCGTGGCCGGGTTGACCAGCTGCACCGCCCCGCTCTCGTCGCGGAGGATGACGAACTGCACCTTCTTCTGATCGCGGACGGTCTCGACCCATCCGGAGACGGAGACGGGGCCGTCTTCCCGGGCCTGCAGCTGCTTGACGAGAACGCGTTCACTCACGAGGGTTCAGTCTACGTGGGGTGGTCCGTCGGCCTTTCGCCGTGCTCCAGACTGGAGGGATGACCGCCGCTTCCGACGGCTCCGCGAAGAGCCCCACCGAGATCGTCCCCGCTCGCTACCGTCGCCTCCTCGAGCTACCGCTCTACGGGCATCTGGGCACCGTCCGCCCGGACGGCACCGTGCAGGTGAACCCCATGTGGTTCGAGTTCGACGGTGAGCACCTTCGCTTCACCCACACCACGAAGCGGCAGAAGTTCCGCAACCTTCAGGGCAATCCGTCGTATGCGCTGTCGATCATCGATCCCGACAACCCGTTCCACTACCTCGAGGTCCGGGGTGAGCTCGTCGAGGTGGTGCCCGATCCCGAGGGCGCGTTCTACGTGCGGCTCCAGAACCGCTACGGCAACCCGAGCCAGACGCCCCCGCCCGACAAGGCGAACCGCGTCGTCCTGGTGATGTCGGTGGAGCGCGCGACGACGCAGTAGTCCGCAGGTCGCGCCCCCGCTCCCAGCCCGCTCAGAGAACCCACCCCCGTAGACTGGGCGGGTGCCCGCAGATCGCCTCCATCTCGTGCGCCACGGGGAGGTCCACAACCCCCGACGCGTGCTGTACGGGCGTCTTCCCGGGTATCGGCTGAGCGCCGCGGGTCGCCGCATGGCCCGCCAGGCCGCCGACTACGTGCACGGTCTCGAGCGCCCGATCACGGCACTCGTGTGCTCGCCGCTCGAGCGCACGCGCGAGTCGGCCGAGCCGTTCACCGAGCTGTTCGGCATCGAGCCGGTCGTCGACGACCGTGTCATCGAGCCCACCAACGTCTTCGAGGGGCGCCGCATGCGCCGCGCGCTGCTCAACCCGCTCAACTGGCGCCACCTGCGTCAGCCGTCGCGCCCGAGCTGGGGAGAGCCCTACGCCGAGGTCATCGCCCGCATGGACGCCGCGATGACGGATGCCTGGACCCGCGCGGAATCGGGCGACGTCGTGGTGGTCTCGCACCAGCTGCCGATCTGGGTGACGCACCTCGCCATCGCCGGCGAACCCGCGAAGCACGACCCGCGCAAGCGCCGCTGCGCGCTGTCGAGCGTCACGAGCTTCGAGCGCCGGGACGACCACTGGGTCGAGGTCGGATACGCAGAGCCCGCCGTCACGTCGGGCGCCGTCGATGTGGGGGCAGTGTGAAGACGTTCAGGCTCAGGGCCGCGGCATCCTTCGTCCTCGCCGGCGCGCTCGTGGCGGGTCTCGCGGCGTGCTCGAACGACCCGCTCGCGTCGCAGTACCGGGCCGGCGACAACAAGGGCTACATCGCCGGCGACTTCGCGTGGAAGGAGTACGACGCCGCCGACCAGCCGCGTGCCGTGACGTTCTCCGGCGTGCTGGACTCGGGAGCGAAGGTGACCAGTGCCGACTACGCCGGCAAGGTGGTCGTCGTCAACTTCTGGTACGCGGGCTGCGCGCCCTGCCGGCAGGAGGCCCCGCTCCTCGAGAAGGTCTACACGTCCTTCGCCGGCGAGGATGTCGAGTTCCTGGGTGTGAACACCTACGACCAGGCCGAGACCGCGCAGGCGTTCGCGAAGGCGCACGGGGTCACCTACCCGAGCGTGATGGACGCGGACACGAAGACCGTGACGGCGGCCCTCGTCGGGGTGGTCCCCGCGGGCGCGACGCCGTCGACCGTCATCATCGGCAAGGACGGCCGGCCGACCTCGCGCATCGTGGGCGAGATCGAGAGCGCCTCGATCCTCCAGACCCTCGTGCAGGACGCGCTGGACGGGAAGCCGTGACCGGCCTGGTCGCGGGCGGGGCGCTGTGGATCGCGATCCCGATCGCGATCCTCGCGGGCCTCGTGTCCTTCCTGTCGCCCTGCGTGCTCCCGCTCGTCCCCGGCTACCTCGGATTCATCGGCGGCGCGGTCGCCCCGCGTCGCGGATCGACGGCCAAGACCGGCCGCAGCCGGCTCGTGCTCGGTGTGCTGCTGTTCATCGCCGGGTTCACGGTCGTCTTCATGGCCGTCAACATCTTCGGCGGCACCGTGGGCATGTTCTTCGTCCAGCAGCGCGACATCATCACGCGCGTCATGGGCGTGGTGGTGATCTTCCTCGGCCTCGTCTTCATCGGGCTGTTCGGCTTCGCGCAGCGAAACGTCCGCCCGCAGGTGCGCAGCAGCCTCGGTCTCGTCGGCGCGCCGCTTCTCGGCCTCGCGCTCGGCATCGGGTGGGCGCCGTGCATCGGCCCGACGCTCGCCGTCATCCTGAACATGTCGCTCGACTCCGGCTCTGCGTGGCGGGGTGCCATCCTCGGTCTCGCGTACTCGCTGGGTCTCGGCATCCCGTTCCTGCTCATCGCGCTCGGCTTCGGCTGGGCCACGCGCTCGGTGACGTTCCTGCGCCGCCACATCCGCGCCGTGAACCTGATCGGCGGTGCCGTGCTCGTCGTGCTCGGCGTGCTCATGGTGACCGGCGTCTGGACCACCATCACGTCGCAGCTCGTGGGGGTGGTCTCCAGTGTCACGCCGGCCCTCTGATGACGCGTCGGCCGACGCATCCGGCGCCGACCCGCTCCGTCCGTCCGACCATGTCGACGGACGGGTAGCCGTCGACGATCGTCCCGATATCGAGGGCATCGTCTCGCCGAAGCTCGGATTCTTCGGGTGGATGCGCTGGGGCTGGCGCCAGCTGACGAGCATGCGCACTGCGCTCGTCCTGCTCCTCCTCCTCGCCATCGCCGCCGTCCCGGGATCGATCGTGCCCCAGCGCGGAGCCGATCCGAACGGCGTCTCGCAGTACTTCAGCGACAACCCGACCCTGGCGCCGGTGCTCGACCACCTGCAGCTGTTCGACGTGTACTCGTCGGCGTGGTTCTCGGCCATCTACATCCTGCTGTTCATCTCCCTCATCGGCTGCGTCATCCCCCGCACGAAGCACCACTGGGCGGCCCTGCGCGCGCAGCCGCCGCGCACCCCGGCCCGGCTCTCCCGCCTGGACGACCACCGCGAGTCGCTCGTCGAGCTCGCGCCGGGGACGGATGCCGCAGCCGCCGCCGAGCGGGCGATCGTGCTCGCCGAGCAGCAGCTCCGCAAGGGCGGCTACCGCGTCGCCCGGTACGACGCGCGCGGCGCATTCTCGGTCTCGGCCGAGCGCGGCTACCTGCGCGAGACGGGCAACCTCGTCTTCCACGTCGCCCTCGTCGGCGTGCTCCTCGCGGTCGGCATCGGCGGCGGGTTCACCTACACGGGCCAGCGCGTGATCGTGCAGGGGACGACGTTCGTCAACTCGGTGGGGACGGACTACTCGTCGTTCAACCCCGGCCGTTTCGTCGACCCGGACAGCCTTACGCCGTACACGCTGCGTCTCGACAAGTTCGACGTGACCTACCAGCCGATCGGCTCGTCCGCGCCGGGTCAGGCGGGGGACTTCGTCGCGCACATGACGACGCGGATGCCGGGGGAGAAGGCGCAGTCGGGAGAGATCCGCGTCAACCATCCGCTCGAGATCGGCGGCGACAAGGTCTACCTCCTCGGCAACGGCTACGCCCCGACCGTGACCGTGCGCGACGCGAAGGGCACAATCGTGTTCCACGACACCATCCCCTTCCTGCCGCAGGACAACAACCTCACCTCGCTCGGCGTCATCAAGGTCGCCGACGGACTCCCCGAGCAGCTGGGCCTCGTCGGCTTCTTCTACCCGACGCAGGTGACCCTCGGCAACGGCGCCTTCTCGTCGGCGTACCCCGACCTGCTGAACCCGGTGCTGACACTCAACGTGTACGGCGGGGACCTCGGCATCAACGACGGCATCCCGAAGTCCGTCTACGCGCTCGACCCGTCGGGGATGACGCAGCTCACCGGCGGGAAGACGGGCGTCAAGTCGCTCGAGCTGCAGCCCGGTCAGACCGCCGAGCTCCCCAAGGGCTACGGCACCATCACGTTCGACGACGAATCGCCGTTCGGCGCGACGGACAGCTCGAAGTCCGTCGAACGATTCGTGTCGCTGTCCATCCATCGCGACATCGCCGCCCCATGGGTGCTGGCCTTCGCCGCGCTCGCGGTCGCGGGGCTCCTGCTCGCGCTGTTCGTGCCGCGGCGCCGGATGTGGGTCAAGGCGACGGCGGACGGCGCCACCCTCCGCCTCGAATACGCCGGCCTCGCGCGCGGTGAGGACCCGACGCTGCGCGACGCCGTGAACGCGCTCGCGCAGCGGCACGGCGACGCGTTCGAGGCCGACTCCCGCGGGTCGTCGGCGACCGCGTCGACGCCGGAATCCCGCGCGTAGACTGACGTCATGCCCTCCCTCGAAGAGTTCTCGCGTCTGCTCGTCTGGACGGCGATAGCGATCTATGCACTCGCGTTCATCGCCTACACCTTCGATCTCGCCCGGCGTTCGGCGCAGGCGCTCGACGCGAAGGATGCCGCCGCGGTCCGCGAGCGCGAGCTGGTCTCCGCCGGAGGAGGTCGTGTCGAGAGCATCCGCGAGGCACAGGACCGTGCCGCGGCTCCGCTCGGCGCCGCGCCGGCCGCGCGGGAGCGGCCGGTGTTCGCGCGCATCGGCACGTCGCTCGTGTGGCTCGGGTTCCTGTTCCACCTCGGAGGCGACGTGACGCGCGGCATCTCCGCGGGCCGCGTGCCCTGGTCGAACATGTACGAGTTCGCCCTCACCGGCACGCTGCTCATCGTGGCGGTGTATCTCGCGGTCCTCTTCCGCTACGACCTGCGTTTCCTCGGGGCGCTCGTCACGGGCCTCGTGACGCTCCTCCTCGGCGGAGCGATGCTCGCGTTCTATGTGAGCGTCGTGCCGCTCAGCGACCCGCTGAAATCGCCGTGGCTCGTCATCCACGTGTTCGTGGCCTCGCTCGGCACGGCGTTCTTCGCGCTCGCCTTCGGGCTCTCAGTGATGCAGCTGATGCAGACGCGTCGCGAGCACAGGATCGCGGCGGCCGCGGCATCCGGAGACGCCGACGCCAAGACGGGCTGGGGCTTCTTGCGGACGCTCCCGAGCTCGGAGACGCTCGAGTCGCTCTCCTACCGGTTCGCGATCGTCGGATTCATCTTCTGGACGTTCACGCTCATCGCCGGCTCGATCTGGGCCAACGACGCGTGGGGCCGGTACTGGGGCTTCGACACGAAGGAAGTCTGGACCTTCGTGATCTGGGTCCTCTACGCCGGCTACATCCACGCGCGCGCGACGCGCGGCTGGCGCGGCACGCGCTCGGCCTGGCTGTCGATCATCGGCTTCGCCGCGGTGCTGTTCAACTTCACGATCGTGAACGTCTTCTTCAAGGGCCTGCACGCCTACAGCGGTCTGACCTCCGGCAGCTGACCCGCAGCGCCGGTCCTCGCGCCGCGCGGCCCGGGCGGTCGTGCGCGGCTCCGATCCGTCGCCTGTGCACCATGGCGCGCACAATGACGGAGATGTGCAGAATGTCGGAGAGATCCTGCCTGCGGCATCCGCGATTCTGCACATCTCCGCATTCGTGCACACCGAGCGATCCCGTGGGGTCGACCCTGCGGGCCGTCCAAAGCCGGGCGCGTGTCAGGCCGTGGCCGGGGATGCGCGAAGCAGCGAGCGCGCGGAGGTCGTGCGGCGACGGGCCACGGCGAGGGTGGATGCCACGAGCGACAGCACGGTCCACACGACGAGGCCGCCGATCGCGGCGCCCACGCCGCCGGTCGAGGTGAGTGCGGCGACCATTCCGGAGTAGGCGGGGGCCGTCGGCAGCAGCGAAGCGACCCACGCGAGGGCGCCCGGCACCGTCGAGACCACGCCCGCCGCCACGGCGAGCACTCCCACGAGGGCCGAGATCCAGCGCCCGGCCCCGCCGAACACCGCCACCAGTGCCTGGTTGACGGCCGCGAACGCGATGCCCGCCGCCGCGCACAGGGCGGCGAACACCCACCACGTCCCGGCGTCGTAGGACGCCGCGAGCTGCACGACCAGAGCGACGAGAACGCCTTGGACGACCCCGATGACGGCGGCCGGCGCGAAGCCGCGCAGCGCCAGCAGCACGGACGAGCGACGCGAGACCAGGGCGCGGGCGGATGCCGCACGCAGCGCGATGAACGAAGCGAGGCCTCCGAACCACAGGGCCAGCATCGCGAGCAGCGGGATCGCCGACGCGCCGAACAGGTTCGTGCCGATGCCGGTGGTCTTCACCGGGTCCGAGACCACGGTCGCGAGGTTCGTGGCGCTCTTGTCGTCATAGACGGGGACGGAGGCGGCGGCGGTCTTGAGGCCGCTCGCGAGACTGTCCGTCCCGCTCGCGAGGCTCGTCACGCCGTCGGCCACGCTCTGGGCCCCGGACGAGAGCTGCGTCGCTCCGCTGCCGAGCTGGCGTGCGCCCGCGGCGGACTGGTCGATGCCGCCGGCGAGCTGACCGAGACCCGAGCCGAGCGCCGTGGTGTTCGCGGCGATCGTGTTCACGCCGTCCGCTGCGCCGGACAGGGCGGTCTGCGTCCCCTGCGCCCAGCCCGACGCGGTGCCGGCTGCCGTGGCTGCGGAGACGGCAGCGGTGGCCGTCGTCCCTGCCGTTGCGGCCGCGCCGGCGAGCTGCCCGCAGAACGCCGTGCTGCCGCCGGCTGCGGCGCACTGGGCGGCGAGTCCGCCGAGCGTCTGGGCGAGGCCCCCGGCGTCGCGGGCGACTGTCGCGGTGCCGCTCGCCGCGGAGGCCGCGTACTTCGCCGTCGTCGCCGCCGTTCCGCCGACGGTCTTGTCGGCCGTCGAGGTGAGCGACCCGGACACCTGCCGCATCCCCGCCGCGAGCTGCCCGGCGCCGGACGCGGCATCCCGCGTCTTCCCGGCGATCGTGGTGAGCCCGCCCGCGAGCGACCCCGCGCCCGAGGCGAGCCCATCGGCGCCCGTGGACAGCTGCGTCGCCCCGTCCGCCGCCGCGTGCGCGCCCGAGCCGAGCTGCGTCGCCCCGTCCGCGGCGTCCCCGAGCTTGGAGCCGAGCGTGGTGAACCCGACGAACACGTTCTCCAGGTAGTTCTTCGACAGCGCCTGGCCGAACACGGATGCCGCGGTCTGCGTGATCGTCGAGGTGATCGCGTCGTCCACCACACGGGCGTCGGCGGCGGTCTGCACCTCGATCGTCGCCTGCTTGGCCGTCGCTCCGTCCGACACGGAGGTCGCGGAGGCGGAGAAGTCCTTCGGGATGGTGATCACCGCGGTGTAGGTCCCGTCGGCGAGGCCGGCGGCCGCGTCGCTCGCGTTCGAGATCGTCCAGTCCAGGTTGCTGGGCACGCTGTCCGAGCCCTTCACGAGACCGGCCGTGAGCTGCCGGCCGAGGGGGACGGTCTTGCCGTCGACCTTCACCGGCGCGTCCTCGTTCACGATCGCGGCCGACATGCGGTCGAGCCGCTCCGTCGGGTTGTAGAGCGCGACGACGAGGAGCCCGCCGACGAGCACGGGGAGGAGGATGACCCCGACGATCGTGAGCCAGGTGATGGGTCGGCGGGTGCGGGCGCGCTCGAGCGCGGATCCGATGCGGGGGAGGGTCATGCGGTCACCTCGGTGGTCGGGGCGGATGCGGAAGGGGTCGTCGCTGCGATGCCGGCGGCGCCGCGCGGAGCCCCGTCCGGTTCGTCGCCGTCGCCGGCGCGGTGTCGGCGGCCCGCTGTGACCTCGAAGACGGCGGTGTCGGGGCGGCCGGCCTCCGCGACGATCGCCCGCGCCACCGCCGCGTCGGCGGCGGATGCCACGACCGTCACGGTGCCGCGGGCCGAGGCATCCCGGAGCACCGCCGCGATCTGGTCGCGCGCGGGTGCCGGCGCGGTGTCGAGCCCGTCGATGGCGATGAGGGCGGTGCGTCCGCGGAGGGTGCGCCTGACCTCGCCGGAGGGATCGTCCGAGCCGCTCAGGAGGGCGACGCCGACGTGTCGACGCACCCAGGCGCCGCGACCGGGGAGGAGGTGCCCGGCCACGCGCAGGAGCCCGTCGGTCGGGTCGACACGCCCCGCGATCGTGAGCAGCAGTGCGCGCGCCGCGCGGGGGTCGGCGGATGCCACCACCAGCGAACCGCCCGGCTCCACGCGCACGTCCACACCGTCGTAGAGGACGTCGTCGTCGGTCGTCAGAGACAGGTCGGCGGCGACGACGGCGGCGCGCGTGTTCGGCTCGGGCCACTCGGCGTGCGCCAGCTCGCGCTCGATCGCCTCGCCCTCGATGTCGAAGTGGGGGAGGACGCGCTCGAGCCACTTCGGCATCCACCACGCGTGCGCTCCGAGCAGCGCCATCACGGCGGGCACGAGCGTCATCCGCACGAGGAACGCGTCGATGAGGATGCCCGACGCGAGCCCGAGCGCGATGGGCTTGAGGGATGAGTCGCCCTCGGGGACGAACGCCGCGAAGACCGCGAACATGATGACCGCCGCCGCGGTGACGACGCGGGACGACGCGGTGAAGCCCGACCGGACCGCGTCGATCGCCATCCGTCGGTCTGCCCGGCCGCCGTTCGCGCGTCGTTTGTGCACGAAGTCCTCGCGCATGCGGCTCACGAGGAACACCTCGTAGTCCATCGCCAGGCCGAACAGCACCCCCATCAGGATGATCGGCATGAAGCTGATGATCGGCCCCACCTTGGTGACGTGGAACAGGTCGGCCCCCCAGCCCCAGATGAAGACCGCCCCGACGATCCCGAACGCGGCACCGACCGACAGCAGATAGCCCAGGGCGGCCTTCACCGGCACCCAGATCGAGCGGAACACCATCGTGAGGAGGATGAGCGAGAGTCCGACGACGAAGATGCCGAACGGCAGCAGCGCGGCCCCGAGCCGATCCGAGATGTCGATCTGGACGGCCGTGAACCCGGTCACCTTGAGGTCGACGCCGTACTTCTTCAGGAAGTGGTCATGCTGCCCGCGCAGCTCGCGCACGAGCGCGGCCGTCTTCGGGTCATCCGGCGCGGTCGTGGGGATCAGCTGCACGATCCCCGTGTCGGCCGTCTGGTTGGGGGTCGCGAGCGACACCGACTTCACGCCGGGGAGCGTCGCGATCTCATCCCCGATGTCCGTCATGAGCGTCACCGGATCGTTCGACGTCACGATCGTCCCGGTGACGATGAGCGGCCCGTTGAAGCCGGGACCGAAGTGCTCCGACACGAGGTCGTACGTCTGGCGCGCCGGGTCCTCCTTGGCGAGCGTGCCCGCGTTGGGCAGTGCGAGCGCAAGGCTGGCGGCGGGGATCGACACCACGCCCAGCGTCAGCACCACCGCGACGGTGGTGACGACGGGATGCCGGGTGACGAGCCCGACCCAGCGCTGCGCGAACCCGCGGCGGACGGGGGGCGTGTCGTCGGCGCCGCGGGGCGCCCGGGCGGGCCTCCGGCGGATGCGGGGCGTGCGCTTCCAGCCGACCACGCGTCCCTTGGCGAACCCGAGGAACGCGGGGGTGAGCGTCACGGCGACGAGCACCGCGATGGCGACCGCGGCGGCCGCGGCGATGCCCATGGTCGTGAGGAACGGGATCTGCGCGAAGGCGAGGCCGACGAGGGCGATGAGCACGGTGGTCCCGGCGAACACGACGGCGGAACCCGCCGTGGCAGTGGCGCGGGCGGCGGATTCCTCGGGATCCTCGCCCGCTCTCACCTGGTCCTGATGTCGGGCGATGATGAACAGCGCGTAGTCGATGCCGACCGCGAGCCCGAGCATGAGGGCGAGGAGCGGCGTCGTCGACGAGACCGTCGCGAACGCCGTGGCCACGAAGATGAGCGCCATCGACAACCCGACGCCGAGCAGCGCCGTCACGAGCGGCAGCCCCGCGACGACGAACGATCGGAACGTCACGATCAGCACGAGCAGCGCGATGAGGAGCCCGACCGCCTCCACGAGCGACAGCGCGGGCACCGAGATGGTGAACAGATCGCCGCCCAGCGATACCTGCGAGCCGCTCGGCAGCTCGGCCTTCAGGTCGTGGGCGAGCGTCGTGAGCTCCGTCTTCGTGCTCGCGGGGACGTTCGTGGCCTCGCCCTTGAACTGCAGCCGGACGATCGCAGCCGACGAGTCGTCGGAGATGAGCCCGTTGACGTTCTTCGAGTACGGGTCGGTGACGGCGAGCACGCCGTCGAGCTTCTCCATCTCCGCGATCGTGCTCTTGACGTCCGTCTCGATGGCGCTCGAGGTGACGCTCGTCCCGTCCGGGGCCACGACGATGAACTGCGCGCTCGTGCCGCTCGCCTGCGGGAAGGTGCGACTCAATTGCTGCAGGCCCTCGGAGGACTCGGTCCCGGGGATGGAGAACGAGTTGTCTGTGCCCTTGGCGAACAGCGCGACCCCGGCGATCGCGAGGACGATCAGGAGCAGCCAGCTGACGAGCACACGCCAGGGGTGACGGAAGGACCAGCGCCCCAGCGCGTAGAGGAGAGTGGACACGTGGCCTCCGGATCAGCGGATTCGATATTCAGCGAGCTTCGATACGGCGATGTATCCAATACACAGGTGTATCGTAAAGGAGTTGCAGCAGCCCTGCCTGAAGAATCGGTGTGAGAATCGGGGAGACGGTGCTCGACGCAGACACCCGGAGGGAGACCGACGTGTCAGACGTGAAGGTGACGACGCGTAGCCGCGAGAACACGCGCGCCCGGCTGCTCGACGCCGCCTTCGAGGTGTTCGCCGAAGTCGGGCTGGACGCGGCATCCGTCGAGGCGATCTGCGAGCGCGCCGGATTCACTCGAGGGGCGTTCTACTCCAACTTCGAGTCGAAGGACGAGCTGTTCCTGGAACTGGTGACCGGCGTGGCCGAGCAGAAGCTCGCCGCCGTCACGGCGCGCGTGCGCGAACTCGCCTCAGCGCAGCCGCGGCCGACCAGCCCCGAGGAGATCGTGCAGAAGGTCGTCGACATCTCGGTCGACACGCGGCGGGGTGTGCTGCTGATGAGCGAGATCCGGATCAAGGCGATGCGCGACCCCCGCACCGCCGTCGCCTATCGAGCCTGGCAGCGAGGCATGGTCGACCGCGTGGAGGGAATCATCAGCGAGCTCGCCCAGACGTACGATCTGCGGCTGCGCATGCCGGCCGGGGATTTCGCGCGGATGGTGCTCGCCGTCTGGGAGACCACCTCGGTGAACGCCGTCATCGAGGGCCTCGACTTCGACGACACGGCCGCGCTCGTCGGGCGGCGTACGCAGCAGCTCGCGACGGCCGTGGTGGACGGCTTCGGTCGCTGATACCGCTCGACGTCGACGTCAGGATGCCGCGCCCGCGGCCAGCAGAGCGTGGCACCGGGTCAGGCGCTCGATCCACCAGTCACGGCGGTCGTGCGGCGCGGCGGCGTCCTCCAGTCGCTCCTCGTCGGGCGTGATCCGTCCCACCGGGAGCACCCCGCCGCGGGGCGCGAGCGGCGGGTCGACGACGTCGGCGAGGAACAGGGACGCCGTGCCCAGTCCGCAGTCGTAGTCGAGCTCGGGAAGCGCGGCGGCCAGGGCGACTCCCATCGCGAGGCCGACCGACGTGTCCAGCGCGCTCGAGACGACGGCGGGAAGCCCCGCCTCGGCGACGATGTCGAGCGCGCGGCGCACACCGCCCAGCGGCTGCGCCTTCACGACGAGCAGATCCGCGGCGCCGGCGCGGGCGACGGCGAGCGGGTCGGCGGCCTTGCGCACGCACTCATCCGCGGCGATCGGGATGCCGAGGTACTTCACGCGGCGCCGCAGCTCGGCCAGCTCGTCGACCGTCTCGCACGGCTGCTCGACGTACTCGAGGTCGAACTCGGCGAGCGCGTGGACGGCGTGCTCGGCCTCGTCCACGTTCCAGCCGCCGTTCGCATCGATGCGCACACGCCCCTCGACGCCCATCGCCTCCCGCACGGCTCGCACGCGCGCGACGTCGTCGGCGAGCATCTGTCCCCGCTCCGCCACCTTCACCTTCGCGGTGCGGCAGCCGTCGAAGCGGGCGAGCACCCCGGCGACGGACGCCGCGGCCACCGCGGGCACGGTGGCGTTGACGGGGATCTCGGTGCGGCGCCCGGCGGGCTGCGGCACCCAGCCGAAGTCGACGGCGGCGGCGAGCCATGCGGACGCCTCGGCGTCGCCGTACTCGACGAACGGCGAGAACTCCGTCCAGCCCTCGGGCCCCTCCAGCAGCAGCGCCTCGCGGACGTCGACGCCGCGGAAGCGCGTCGCGAGCGGGAGCGCGACCACGCGGGCGGTGGCGAGGAGTTCGTCGAGCGGGGGGAGGGGCATGCCGCCCATCCTCTCAGGCGTGCGGCCGCGCGGCGACGACCGGGTGCCCGGGCGGCGGCTCGGTTCCGTCCAGCGTCGCAGATTCAGGAGAGACCGGGCTCCGGCGACCCGTGCGGCCGGAGAAGCGCCGGATTTTCCTGAATATGCGACCGGTGCTCCCTATCAATCGATGTGTGATTGACGATAGTGTGTGACACACAGTAATGTGATGCGCATGAGCGACGATGAGATCCTCGACACGCACCTGCAGGAGCTGCGGCGCGGCACGGTCGTGCTGGCCTGCCTGCGGCTGCTGGCGCGGCCCGGCTACGGGTACGGCCTGCTCGAAGAGCTCGCCGCGCGCGGCTTCGCCACAGACGCCAACACGCTCTACCCCCTCCTTCGCCGACTCGAGAAGCAGGGGCACCTCACCAGCGAGTGGAACACCGACGAGGCCCGGCCGCGCAAGTTCTACCGCACCAGCGCGACCGGCCACACGCTCGCCCGGTCGCTCACCGCCGAATTCCGCTCGATCGCCGACGCGATCGCAGCACTCCCCGAGGAGGACTGACATGCCCGAGACCCCCACCCTCACCGACCGCTACGTCGACGCCGCCATGCGGACCGTTCCCGAGAGCCAGCGGGTCGACCTGGCCGCCGAGCTGCGCGGCTCGATCGCCGACCAGGTCGAGGCGCGCGAAGACGCGGGCGAGCGGAAGGATGCCGCAGAGCGGGCGGTGCTCACCGAGCTCGGCGACCCCGACAAGCTCGCCGCCGGCTACACGGGCCGGCAGCTCCACCTCATCGGCCCGCGGTACTACCTCGACTGGTGGCGCCTGCTGAAGCTGCTGCTGTGGATCGTGCTGCCCTGCACGGCGTTCGGGGTCGCCCTCGGCCAGACGCTGAGCGGCGCCGCCGTCGGCGGGATCATCGGCTCGGCCGTGGCCGCGATGCTCACCGCCGCCGTGCACGTGGGGTTCTGGACGACGCTGGTCTTCGTCATCCTGGAGCGCACCGGCCACGAGACGATGGATGCCGGTCCGTGGACGCCCGACCGCCTGCCGGAGCCCCGGCAGCAGGGCGCGGGGTTCGGGGAGATGCTCACCTCGATCGTGTGGCTGCTCATCCTCGCGGGCCTCGTGGTGTGGGACCTCACGCTCGGATTCGTCCCGGGGCGGCGCCTCTCCTTCCTCAACCCCGCGCTCTGGCCCGTGGGGGCCGTGCTGCTGTTCGCGCTCATGGCCGTCGCGGCGGTCCTCGCGGTGCTCGTGTACGTCCGCCGCCGCTGGACCTACGGCCTCGCCGTCGCGAACGCCGTGCTCTCGCTCGCGGTCGTCGCGGTGCTCCTCGTGTTCGGTCCCGTGATCGACCCCGCATTCTTCGCCGCACTCATCGACGGGCCGGATGCCGTGAAGGTGCAGCAGATCGTGACGATCGTGCTCTGGTTCGGCATCGCGGCCGTCGCGGTGTGGACCGTCCTCGACGGCTTCCTCAAGGCCCGTCGCGCGGCTCGCTGACCCGCGGACACGCCCTCCGGGGCCGGAATAGGCTGGCAGCATGCCTCTTCTCGACACCCCGGTGCGCCTCGGCGTGCAGATCGAACCCCAGCAGGTCCCGTATTCGGCCATCCGCGATGCGGTGCGTCGCCTCGAGGACCTCGGCGTGGACATCCTGTTCAACTGGGACCACTTCTTCCCGCTCTCGCGCGACCCCGACGGGATGCACTTCGAGGCGTGGACGATGCTCGGCGCGTGGGCCGAGCAGACCGAGCGGGTCGAGTTCGGGACGCTGGTCAACTGCAACAGCTACCGCAACGCCGACCTCCAGGCCGACATGGCCCGCACGCTCGACCACATCAGCGGGGGCCGGTTCCTCTTCGGCACGGGTTCGGGGTGGTTCGAGCGCGACTACGACGAGTACGGCTACGAGTTCGGCACGCCCGGATCCCGGCTGCGCGACCTCGAGCGGGGCCTCGCGCGGATCGAGGCGCGCTGGGCGAAGCTGAACCCAGCGCCGACGCGCCGCATCCCGGTCATGATCGGCGGCAAGGGCGAGCAGAAGACGCTGCGCCTGGTCGCGCGGCACGCCGACATCTGGCACAGCTTCGTGCGGCCCGACGAGATCGCGCACAAGGTCGAGATCATCGACCGCTGGGGCGCCGAGGAGGGGCGCGACACCTCGGGCATCGTCGTCTCGAACGAGCTCAAGCGCCGCGAGGTCGCCGACGCCGACGCGCTGTACGCGGCCGGGACGCGCCTGTTCACGCTGGGGTTCGAGGGTCCCGACTGGGACTACGACCTCGTGCGCTCGTGGCTGCGCTGGCGCGACGGGAAGAACGGGGCATGAGCGTCTCGGAGCTGTTCGACGACGCCGTGTGGCGCGTCGCGCCGGGGGCCGGGGCGTACACCGACATCACGGCGCACGTGTCGGACGACGGGCGGATCGCCCGCATCGCCTTCGACCGGCCGGAGGTGCGCAACGCCTTCCGCCCGCACACCGTCGACGAGCTCTACCGTGCGCTGGACATCGCCCGCCAGGATCCGCGGATCGGCGTCGTGCTCCTCACCGGCAACGGCCCGAGCCCCAAGGACGGCGGCTGGGCGTTCTGCTCGGGCGGCGACCAGCGCATCCGCGGCAGGGACGGCTACAAGTACTCGGCTGACGAGGCCGCGGTGGGCGATCCCGCGAGGACGGGGCGGCTGCACATCCTCGAGGTGCAGCGGCTCATCCGGTTCATGCCGAAGGTCGTCATCGCAGTGATCCCCGGCTGGGCGGCCGGCGGTGGACACTCGCTGCACGTCGTGTGCGACCTGACGATCGCCTCGGCGGAGCACGGCCGGTTCAAGCAGACCGACGCCGACGTGGGTTCGTTCGACGCCGGGTACGGCTCGGCCTATTTCGCCCGGCAGATCGGGCAGAAGCTCGCGCGCGAGGTGTTCTTCCTCGCCGAGGAGTACTCGGCCCAGCGCGCGTACGAGATGGGCGCCGTCAACCGCGTCGTGCCGCACGCCGACCTCGAACGCGAGGCGATCGTGATGGCACGCACGATCCTCACGAAGTCGCCGACGGCCATCCGCATGCTCAAGTTCGCCTTCAACGCGGTCGACGACGGGCTCGTGGGCCAGCAGGTGTTCGCGGGCGAGGCGACCCGCCTGGCGTACGGCACGGATGAGGCCGTCGAGGGGCGCGACGCGTTCCTCGAGAAGCGCGACCCGGACTGGTCGCCCTACCCCTGGCACTTCTGATGTCGCAGAAGCAGGCTGAATCGGCCTTCGGAGGCTCGCCGGCGCTGCGGTGGGCCGAACCAGCCTGCTTGTCCGACGTCGCGCGGTCGGGACATCGCCGATGAGGCTCGAGCCGCTCGACGCCGACGACCCGCGGGACGTCCTCCGGGCGCTGCGGGCCGCCCTCAACGGATCGGGGCCGGCCCTCGGCCTCGGGATGACGACGGCCGCCTCTCGCGAGGTCGCACCGGGGACCGCGGTCGTCGTGACCACCTCCGGGTCCACCGGCGTCCCGAAGAGCGTCGTCCTCGGGCGCAGCGCCCTCACCTCCAGCGCGCTCGCGACGGCGGACCGGATCGGCGAGGGCGCCTGGCTCCTCGCCCTGCCCGCGGGATACGTGGCCGGGCTCCAGGTGCTCGTCCGGTCCCTCGTCGCCGGGCGCGAACCCGCGCTCCTGTCGGGCTCGTTCACCCCGCAGGCCTTCGCGGCGGCGGCGCTCATGATGGCGTCCAGCGAGCACGGCGAGCGCATCCCGGCGTTCACCTCGCTCGTCCCCGCGCAACTCGTCCGGCTGCTCGATGCGGCGGAGGAGGATGCCACGGTGCGGACCGCGCTGCGGTCGTTCGCGGCCATCCTGATCGGCGGCCAGGCGCTCCCCGCGGCCACCCTCGAGCGCGCACGGGATGCCGGGGCGCGCATCGTGCGGACGTACGGCTCGACCGAGACGTGCGGCGGATGCGTCTACGACGGCGTGCCGCTCGACGGCGTCGGGCTGCGGATCTCGGACGGCGAGGTGCAGCTCTCCGGCCCGACCCTCGCCGACGGGTACCTCGGCGACGCGGAGCTCACCGATCGGGTGTTCGTCCGCGACGTCGCGGGCACCCGGTGGTACCGCACGGGGGACGCCGGCATCGTCGAGGACGGCGTGCTGCGGGTGCACGGCCGCATCGACAACGTCATCGTCTCCGGCGGCATCAACGTCTCGCTCGATCGCGTGGAGCGGCTCGTCCGCGGCGTCCCCGGGCTCGAGTCGGCGGTCGTCGTCGGGGTGGAGGACGCGCGCTGGGGCGAGGCATCCGTCATCGTCGCCCCCCGCGGCCCTGCGCTGCGACGGAGCGAGGCCGAGCAGCTCGACGAGGCGCGCGCCGCCGTCGCGGAGGGGATCGGGCCGCACGCCCGCCCGTCGCGGCTCGTGCTGGTGGACGAGCTCGCCGCCCTCCCGAGCGGCAAGCCCGACCGGGAGTCGATCCGCCGGGCCGTCTCCGCCCTCCACTGAGCGCGGCGGCACGATTCAGGCCGCGGGGGCGGGCCCGACCTGCACCACGCAGAAGCGGTTGCCCTCGGTGTCCTCCAGGACGACCCAGTCCGCGTCGTCCGGGTAGTTCTGCCAGTCGACCTCGTGGGCGCCGAGCCCGAGCAGGCGCCGCACCTCGGCGGCCTGATCGTCGGCGTACAGATCGAGGTGGATGCGCGGCGGGTAGTGCTGCGGATACCCGGTGACGGAGAGCGCGATGCTCGTGCCCGGTCCCTCCCATCCGGACTTCGCCGGAGGGTCGAGGATGACCCAGTCGTCCGTCGGCGGACGACGGTCCACGTAGTCCAGCGCCGTGCGCCAGAACTGAGCTGCCCGGGGGAGGTCCTCCACGGTCAGCACGATCGTTCCGAAGGTCAGCATGCGGCCCATTCTCCGGCCGGCCGCGAGCGCGTCAAGGGGGTCGACGGTCGCGCTGAGCGCGTCCTCATCGGTCCGCCCTCTAGGATTTCGGATCGTGGCAGCCAAGACGAGCAAGAACCGCAAGCGCACCGGACCCCGTAAGCAGCCCCGGCGCGGGAATCCGCAGTGGGCGCAGGCGCAGGTGCGGCACGCGCGCAAGGCGACGGCGGGCGACTGGATCGGCGCCGCACGGCTGCGCACCCTCCCGCTCGCCGCGACACCCGTCCTGATCGGGACGGGCGCGGCCCACACGGTGGACGTGCAGTTCCACTGGGTGCTGGCCCTCGGATGCCTCCTGGTCGCGGTCTTCCTCCAGATCGGCGTGAACTACGCCAACGACTACAGCGACGGCGTGCGCGGCACCGACGCGGTGCGGGTGGGGCCCGCCCGGCTGACGGCATCCGGCGGCGCGAAGCCCCGCACGGTGCTGACCGTGGCGCTCGTCTTCTTCGCGCTGGCCGCGCTCGTCGGCCTGGCGCTCGTCATCCGCACCCAGCAGTGGTGGCTCATCGCCGTGGGGGCGGCGGCCATCCTCGCCGCGTGGTTCTACACCGGCGGCAAGCGCCCGTACGGCTACTACGGCCTCGGCGAGCTGTTCGTCTTCGTCTTCTTCGGACTCGTCGCCACCCTCGGCACCACGTGGATCCAGGTCCAGGCCGCGCCCCAGGAGGCCTGGCTGGGCGCCATCGCCGCGGGGTTCCTGGCGTGCGCCGTCCTGGTCGCGAACAACCTGCGCGACATCGACCAGGACAGGCTCGCGGGCAAGCGCACCCTGTCGGTCCTGATCGGGCGCCGCGCATCGCAGTGGCTGTTCACGGCGTTCCTCGTGCTCGCGTTCGTGATCGCGGGCTTCATCGCGATCTTCTACCCGGTGGCCTGGCTCGTGCTCCTGGCGCTGCTCGGCGCCATCCCGGCGATGCTGATCGTGTGGATGTACCGTCAGCCGCGGGAGCTCGTCGTCGCGCTCGCGGTGACGTCGTTCACGTCGCTCGCCTATGGCGCCCTCCTCATGCGGGCGCTGTTCGGCTGACGCCGCAGGTCAGCTGTCGCCGGCGGGGCGCTCGCCCCGTGCGAGGTCGTTCGCGGCGTTCTCGATGTCGTCATCCGACGCCTCGCCCGCCCGCCGGGCGCGCCGCTCCGCGAGCCCGGACGACACGTCGTCCAGGGGGCGGCGGAGGAACAGCATCGACAGCGACAGGCCGATGAGAGCGGCGAAGATCGCCGCGAGCCAGTACAGCTGCTGGAAGATCGGGAACAGCATCAGGATGCCGAACGGCACGAGGAACGCGAGCAGCCGCAGCACCGTGTACAGGACGGCGGAGCGGGTCTTCATCGTTCCATCCTAGATCGGCCGCCCCGGGCCACGGTTCGGTCACGGGCCGGGCCCGTGCGCCGGGACGAGCCTAGGATGGGGGTGTGGCTCGGCTGCTCCTGATCCTGGTGCTCGTGGCTGTGGCCTTCTGGGTCTACAGCATCGTCGACTGCGCCGTGCAGTCGCCGACGCGGCATCGCGGCGTCCCGAAGCCGGTCTGGCTGGTCATCGTCATCCTGTTCCCGGTGCTGGGCGGCATCCTCTGGTTCGTGGTGGGTCGCGCCCGCGCACGGGCGATGATCGTCCGCGCGCCCGACGACGACCCGGAGTTCCTCAGTCGCCTGGGCACGAAGGCCGAGCAGGCCGAGCGCATCCGTCGTCTCGAGGAGGAGCTCGCGCGCCTCGACTCCGAGGACGACGACCCGCCCGTCGGGCCCGCGGACCGTGGCGGCCGCTGAGGGCGGAGCCGTCGACCCCAGGGCGCTGAGCGCACCGGCGACGGATGCCGCAGCCGCGCTCCTGGCACGACTCGTGGAGTCGGGCGTCCGGCACGTGGTGCTGAGCCCGGGCTCGCGCTCGCAGGCGCTGGCGCTGGTGGTGGCGGAGCTCGAGCGTCGCGGCGACGTCGCGGTCCACGTGCGCATCGACGAGCGCGTCGCGGGGTTCACGGCACTGGGGATCGGGCGGGAGTCGGGGATGCCGGCGGCCGTGGTCTGCACGTCGGGCACGGCGACGGCGAACCTCCTGCCGGCCGTCCTCGAGGCCCATCACGCCGGCATCCCGATGCTGCTGCTCACCGCCGACCGCCCGCCGGAGCTGCGCGGCGTCGGCGCGAACCAGACCACGCGCCAGCCCGGCATGTACGCCCCCAACGTGCGGTGGGAGGCGGACCTGCCGGCTCCCGACGTCACCGATCCGGACGGCACGTCGGAGCAGACGGCGATCCTCCGCCACGTCGCCGGCGAGGCGCTGCGTGCGGCGCTCGGCTCGGGGACGCGAGCACCGGGTCCGGTGCACCTCAACCTCCCGTTCCGCGAGCCGCTCGCGGGGGAGCTCCCGGCGTGGGTCGACAGCGCCTCCGCGGCGCGCGAGGCGGACGCCGCGCTCGAGGCATCCGGCGCTCTCTACCAGGGCGGGGGCGGCATCGGCGGCGCCGATCTGCCCGCAGACCCCGCCGAGGCGCCGTTCCGGCTGGAGCCGGGGGTGCGCACCGTCGTCGTCGCGGGCGCGGACGCGGGGCCGGATGCCGAGGAGCTCGCGCACGCCGGCGGCTGGCCGCTCATCGCCGAGATCGTCAGCGGCGCCCGCTTCGGGCGGCGCGTGGTCAACGGCTATCGCGCCCTGCTGCGCGACCCCGAGCTCGGCGGCCGGGTCGAGCGCGCCGTCGTGCTGGGGCATCCGACGCTCAGCCGCGAGGTGGTCGCCCTGCTGTCGCGCCACGACGTCGAGGTCGTCGCGCTCCGCGGACCGGGGGAGCCGCTCAACCTGAACGGGGCGACGGTGGCCGTCGACGCGGTGGCGGTCGTCTCCGGAGAATCCGACGGCGTGTGGCTGGGCGCCTGGATGCGCGCATCCCGCGACGCGACGGTCGACCTCGCGCCCGCCGCGCCCGACGTCCAGGGGCTGGCGTCCGCCGTGCCGGGCGAGCGGCTCGGCGCGATCTCGGCGGAGCTCGGCGCCATCCGCGCCCCGCTCGACCGTCCCACGCTCGTCGATGCGGTGTGGCGCGCCTCGTGGCCGCACGACCGGGTCGTCTTCGGGTCGTCGCGGCTCGTCCGCGTGGCCGACGAGGTGCTCGGGGGCAAGAAGGTGCCGGTCCATGCGAACCGCGGGCTCGCCGGCATCGACGGCACGATCTCGACCGCGCTCGGCGTCGCGATCGCCAGCCAGGCCGACGGGACGGCGGGCGTGACGCGCGTGCTGCTGGGGGATCTCGCGTTCCTCCACGACGTCGGGGCGCTGCTGCTCCCGCCGGAGGAGCGGGAGCCGCGCATCCAGGTGATCGTGGGCAACGACGGCGGCGGGACGATCTTCGACGACCTCGAGGTCGCCGGCGTCGCGGATGCCGATGCCATGCGTCGGGTGCTCTACACCCCGCACACGGTGCGGCTCGAACAGCTGGCCCTCGCTTACGGATGGGAGTATCACCGGGCGACCACCCGTTCGGCGCTCGACCAGCTGCTGACAGCGCCGGTCGGCGGACGTCAGCTCATCGAGGTGCCGCTCGAGCGCTGACGGCGGTCCCTCGCCCCCGGGGCCGATTGCCGACATGATGTCTGCATGACTGCCAAGAGCCAGACGAGCTGGACCGCCGATCCCTCCGACCTCCTGCGCGTCGGTGAGGGATTCGTGCTCTCCGGGGTGGACCCGGCGTCGACGCCCGGCTACGGCGAGGGCAAGGGCGAGGCATCCGCCGACCTGGAGGCCGGCGCCGCTGAGCTCGACGAGTTCCAGGAGCGGCTGTTCGCGGCCAGCCGGGTGGAGGCGACGGATGCCGCGGTGCTGCTCGTGCTGCAGGCGATGGACTCCGCGGGCAAGGGCGGCATCATCCGGCACGTGGTCGGGTCGGTCGACCCTCAGGGCGTGTCTCTCACGGCATTCAAGAAGCCGACCCCCGAGGAGCTCTCGCACGACTTCCTGTGGCGCATCCGCTCGCGCGTGCCGGCGCCCGGGTTCATCGGGGTGTTCGACCGATCGCACTACGAGGACGTGCTGATCGGCAAGGTCCGCGCGCTCGCTGCGCCGGAGGAGATCGAGCGGCGCTACGACGCGATCAACGCGTTCGAGAAGGAGCTCGTGGGCTCCGGCACCCGTGTCGTGAAGGTCATGCTGAACATCTCGTACGAGGAGCAGCGCGCACGACTGATGGCGCGGCTCGATCGCCCCGACAAGCACTGGAAGTACAACCCCGGCGACGTCGACGAGCGGATGCTGTGGCCGCACTACATGGACGCGTACCAGACCGTGTTCGAGCGCACGTCGACCGACCACGCCCCGTGGTTCGTCGTACCGGCGAACCGCAAGTGGTACGCGCGCCTGGCCGTGCAGGAGCTGCTGCTGCAGGCGCTCGAGGACATCGATCCGCAGTGGCCGGCCGCGACTTACGACGTCGAGGCCGAGAAGGCGCGGCTCACCGCGACCTGACCCCCGCTCGCGTCGGTGCCCGGCCCCGATCCCCGGCCGCCGAGAAATGCCCCGGCGCGCGAAACGCACGGTCGTCTCACGCGCGACCGCATTTCTCGGCGACGAGTCGGACGGAGCGCGAGGAGCGGACGGGCGAGGGCGGCCGGCGACGGGCGGGGCTCAGGCCGGGACGCCGGAACCCGGGTGGGCGCGCGAAATCCGCTGCGACTGCTTCTTGTCAGGACAAGTACTGGATGTGATACAGTACCTCACGTGACACAAGATGATGCCTTCGCGGCCGACCTCCTGCGCGGACACACCGACACGATCGTGCTCGGGGTGCTGCGTCGCAGCGACCGCTACGGCTTCGAGATCTACAAGGCGATCCGGGATGCCACCGGGGGAGACCACGAGATCAAAGAGGCCACCCTGTACGCCACGTATCGCCGCCTCGAGAAGGACGGGCTCGTCGAGTCCTACTGGGGCGACGAGACGCAGGGCGGCAGGCGCAAGTACTACCGCATCACCGACGCCGGCCGCGCCGTCTATCGCGGCAACGTCGCGGCCTGGGTCGCGACGCGGCGCATCATCGACTCCCTGCTCGACGTGAAGGACGCGCAATGAACACCGACATCCATCGTCTTCTCGACGAGGCGTTCGCCCGAGTCGACATGACCCCCGACGCACAGGACCTCAAGGAGGAGATCCGCGCCAACCTCGTCGCGCGGGTCGATGAGCTCGAGGCGAGCGGAGTGCCGTCGGCGGATGCCGCGCGGCGGGCCATCGCCGAGCTCGGCGACGTGCGCGAGCTCCTCGGCGAGGGTGACGCGGATGCCGCCACCGGCGTGCCGGCGAAGGCCGAGAGCCTGCAGGCGGCGTTCCTCCGCCACCGTGTGCGACCCAAGCCCGGCTTCGTGGTGCGGGTCGTCGTCTGGTCGATCGCGCTGGTGGTGGGTCTCACCCTCGCGGTGCTCGGCGCGACCGGCGTGCTGCCGCTGCCGCTCGGGCCGATCATCGCGCTCCTCGGCGTGGCATCCACCGGCCTCGGACTCCTCGTGGGCGACGCGCTCGCGCAGGAGACGACCACGAACCACCCGATGCCCTCGACCCGGGCGGGCGGATACGGGCTCGCGACCTTCCTCGCGCTGTACGGGCTCGGCTTCGGCGGACTCATCGCGCTCGGGACGCTGCCCCTGTGGTGCTGCGTGTTCGCCGCCCTCGGGGTGATCTCCTCGATCATCCTGTACGCCTTCCTCGGTGCCACACAGACCAACCGCCACAAGGCGTGGACGCGCGCTGGGCGCGAGACCGAGATCCCCAACCGGTTCGAGTCGGAGCCCGAGACGGCGGCGCGCTTCGGCATCTACACGGCGGTGATCTGGCTCGTGACGTTCGCGGTCATCGTCGTGCTCGTCTTCACCGTCGGCTGGTGGTGGGCTCCGCTCGCCTTCCTCGCCGGGCTCGCGCTCATGATGCTCGTGCTCGCCCGGATGATGTACTCGCCCCGCAAGGGCGGCTGACCCGAACCTCGAACGCCCGCCCCGACGGCGGGATCCACAACCCTCACGAAAGAAGGGATGCTCCGCCATGCCTGAAAACGCCATCGTCGCCCACGACCTCGTCAAGGTGTACCGCGGTCGCGGTCGCCGCCCCGAGGTCCGTGCGCTGGACGGCCTCAGCCTCACCGTGCCCGCGGGCCGCGTGTTCGGCCTGCTCGGCCCGAACGGCGCCGGCAAGTCGACGACCACCAAGATCCTCACCACCCTCTCGCACGCGACGAGCGGCGAGGCAGCCGTCGACGGCCACGACGTGCGCACGGCGCCGGATGCGGTGCGCGCCGCCATCGGCTACGTGTCGCAGGGTGCCGGCACCGATCCGATCCTCACCGCCGACGAGAACCTGCAGATCGTCGCGCGGATGCGCGGGATCGCCCCGCGGGAGGGCCGCGCTCGGGCGATGCAGCTGCTCGAGGAGTTCGGCCTCGCCGAGGCATCCCGTCGCGCGGTCTCGACCTTCTCCGGCGGGATGCGCCGCCGGCTCGACGTCGCCGCAGCCCTCGTGCACCGTCCCCGCGTGCTCTTCCTCGACGAGCCCACCACGGGCCTCGACCCCGAGGCACGCGCGGCGATGTGGGCCGAGATCCGCCGGCTCTCCGGCGAGGAGGCGCTCACCGTCATCCTGACGACGCACTACATGGAGGAGGCCGACCGCCTCGCCGACGAGCTCCTCCTCGTCAACCGGGGCCGCGCGATCGTGCAGGGCACGCCCGAGGAGCTCAAGGCGGCGCTGCACGGCGACTCGCTGCGGGTGAGCCTGATCGAGCCCGACCCCGCCGCCGTGCGGGCCGCGGTGGCGCGCGTCGCCGGGTTGCGCGACCTCGTGGTCGAGGCATCCGGTGTCGACGGCGTGCTCGCCGCACGCACCGACGACGCCTCGGCCGCGGTCGGCGCGGTCATCGCCGCGCTGGATGCCGCGGGCATCCGCTTCGGGCAGGTCGCGGCATCCCACCCCACCCTCGACGACGTGTACCTGCACTTCGTCGGTCACACCTTCGGCGACGCCACGGCGCCCGCCGTCACGGAAGGAGTCGCAGCATGACGTCGATCGCCGTTCCTCTTCGCGCCACCGCCCCGTCGCGGTCGAACTGGTTCACCCAGACCGGGCAGGTGACGCGCCGGTGGCTCATCTCGAGCATCCGCCAGGCGTGGGGGCCGATGATGTCGCTCATCCAGCCGGTCATCTGGATCGTTCTGTTCGGCCAGGTGTTCCACTCGCTGGGGAGCCTGCCGCAGTTCGGCACCGCCGGGTACATCGACTACCTGGTCCCCGGCATCCTGATGATGACGGTGCTGTACTCGGGAGCCTGGGCGGGTACCGGCTCCATCGACGACATCAACTCGGGCGTGATGGACCAGTACCTCACATCGCCGATCGCGCGGTCGGCGATCATCACCGGCCAGCTGCTGCAGCAGCTCGCGATCAACCTCGCGCAGTCGCTCGTGGTCCTCGGCATCGGCTGGCTCGCCGGCGCGCGCTACCCCGGGGGCCTCGGCGGGATGCTGGTGGCCCTCGGCGTCGCGACGCTCCTCGCCACGATCTTCTGCTGCTGCTCGATCGCGGTCGCGCTCATGTCGCGCAGTCAGATCGCGCTGATCAGCCTCTCGCAGCTGATCGTGCTGCCGGCGACGTTCCTGTCGACGACCATGATGCCCGCCGCCCTCATGCCGGACTGGGTGCGGGACGTGTCGCGCGGGAACCCGATGACGTGGGCCGTCGAGCTCGGTCGCGGCGGCCTGTCCGGAACGTACCCGGATGCGGGCTGGTGGCAGGTCGGAGGCCTCGTCGTCCTCGCGGTGCTCGCCTTCACGTGGGCCGTCCGCTCCATCCGCGCGTACCAGCGCGCGATGTAGCCCGCGGGTCGCCGGGCGGGTGGCGGCGGCTCAGGCGAGCGCGTCGACGATCGGGCGGAACTTCACCCGCGTCTCGAGCATCTCGGACTCGGGGTCGCTGCCGGCGACGATGCCCGCGCCCGCGTGGGCGACGACGGCGATCGTGCCGGAGGCGCCGTCGGCGGCACCGAACTGGGCGCACCGCAGCGCGATGGCCCACTCGCCGTCGCCGCGGGCGTCGACCCAGCCGACCGGGCCGGCATAGCGCCCGCGGTCGAAGGGCTCCAGGCGCCGGATGGCGGCCAGGGCGACGTCGGTGGGCGTCCCCGCCACGGCGGCGGTCGGATGCAGGGTCCCCACCAGGTCGAGCGCGGATCCGCCGTTGCGCAGCTCGCCCTCGACGTCGGTGGCCAGGTGCCAGACGTTCGGCAGCTTGAGGGCGAAGGGCTGCTCGCTCGCCGTCAGCGCACTCGTGTGCGGACGCAGCGTGGCGAGCACGCTCTGCACGGCGTATGCGTGCTCGTCGAGGTCCTTCGCGCTCGTCGTGAGGGCTAGGGATGCCGCGGTGTCGGCGTCCGCGTCCGCACCGCGGGAGGCGGTGCCGGCCAGGACGCGCGCCGTCACCGTGCCGCCTGACACCGTGACGAGCGTCTCGGGGCTCGCGCCGATGATCCCGTCGACGGCGTACGCCCAGGTATCGGGGTAGCCGGTGGAGAGGGCGCGGGAGAGGCGGCGGAGGTCCGCGTCCCCCGGCACGGTTCCGACCAGGTCGCGCGCGAGGACCACCTTGCCCAGGTCGCCGTCGGCGATCGCCGTCAGCGCCGCGCGCACGGCCGACTGGTAGCCCTCGGGGCCGAGCTCTCCCGGACCCACGGTCGCCGACCAGTGCGGACCGTACGGTCGCGGCGCCACCGGGCCGATCTCGGCGGCGCCCTCGGTGCGGATGCGGGTGACCCACGATCGCCCGCCGCGCCGCCCGACGAGGACGGCGGGCACGATCAGGACGCTCGACGACGGCGAGGTGTCATCGAAGGCGAGCGCTCCGAACGCCACGAGCCCGGTGCCGGGCACGCCGACCTCGTCGTCGACGACGGCCGCGGCGCTCCACGACCGCCATGCCTGCGCGAGCGTGCGAGCGCGCGCGCCCCTCGGGGTCGCGCCGCGCACCTCGATCCGCGCGGCGGAGCCGAACCCGATCATGCCGTCGCCCCGGCGGAGCCACACCAGGGGCGAGGCCGGGTCGGTGAACTCGAGCAGGTCCTCGACGGGATCGATCTCGCGGGTCTCGACGAGCAGCCGAGAGGGGGCGGAATCGGTCACCCGTCCAGCCTAGACTCGCGAGCGTGAGCCTCGATCCCGGCCGGCCTGTGCCCGGCAGCCGCATCCTGTTCCGGTGGCGCAAATGGGACGGCGGTCCGCACTGGGTGCACGAGTGCGTGTACCTCGGGTCCGACGAGTGGGGCGACTGGGTGGGGCAGCGGGCCGGATGGCGCAGCGCCCGCCCCGGGCGCGACCTCCTCGCGAGCGCCCCGAACGTGACCCTCATGCCGCCGACGGGGGACTACGCACTCACGGTGAACCGGCCGCCCGCGTCGTACGCCGTCTACATCGACCTCGCGTGGGATGTCCGCTGGCGCGACGGCGAGCCCACGGGCGTCGACATGGACCTCGACGTCGTGCGGTCGAGGGAGGGTCGCCTCTGGATCGACGACCGCGACGAGTGGGACGAGCACCGCGTGCAGTACGGCTATCCGCTCGACATCGTCGAGAAGCTCGAGACGCTCGCGATCGACCTGGAGCGTCGGGTCGCGGCATCTGCGGCGCCGTTCGACGACGCGACGGCGGCGCACTGGTTCGCCCGGCTCGACGCGCTCGACGACGCTCCCGGCGCCGCCGACCGCCCCGCCGCGGACGTCTAGACTCGACGGGTGACCCCCGCCGAACAGGAGCCGAACCGGGCCGACCTCGGCAAGGACCCTGGCCGGGTGAGCGGCATGTTCGACCAGGTCGCCGCCGGCTACGACCGCACGAACACGGTCCTGAGTCTCGGCAACGACCGGCTGTGGCGGGTCGCGACGACCAGGGCTGTGGCCCCGCGGCCGGGTCAGCGCATCCTCGATCTCGCGGCCGGGACCGGCGCGAGCTCCGTCGCCCTCGCACGCAGCGGCGCCGAGGTCGTGGCCGCCGACTTCTCGAACGGGATGATCGCCGAGGGCCGGCGGCGGCACGGCGGCGTGCCGAACCTCACGTTCGCCGAGGCGGATGCCACGGCCCTGCCGTTCGGCGACGACGAGTTCGATGCGGTGACGATCTCCTTCGGACTGCGGAACGTGAACGACCCGCAGCAGGCGCTCCGCGAGATGCTGCGGGTCACGAAACCCGGCGGCCGGCTCGTGGTGTGCGAGTTCTCCCATCCGCCGTCGCGGGCGTTCGCGGGGCTCTACGCGTTCTACAACGACCGCATCCTGCCGACGGTCGCCAAGACGGTCAGCTCGAACGCGGACGCGTACGACTACCTGAACGAGTCCATCCGCGCGTGGCCGGACCAGCGCACCCTCTCGGCTCGCATCCGGGCGGCGGGCTGGACGGACGTGGCCCACCGCAATCTCTCCTTCGGGATCGTCGCACTGCACAGGGCGACGAAGCCCGTGTGACCGGGTTCGGGCGAGAGGCCGGCGAGGCGGACAGGTAGGCTGGGAGGGTGACTCCGAGCCCATCTGCGCCGGGCTCGCACGTGGCGAGCCGCCTCGGTCTGACCGAGCGGGTGTTCGCCGGTGCCAAGTCCCGGAAGCTGCTGCGGACCGTCGAGGCGGGTCTGCAGACCGTCGAGGAGAACCTCGCGGTCGAGCTGCACGTCTCCGACGCCCTCGCCGATGCGACGAGCCGCTACCTGTACGAGGCGGGCGGCAAGCGCGTGCGGCCGATGCTCGCCATGCTGACCGCCCAGCTCGGCGAGGGCATCAATCGTGCGGTCGTGGATGCCGCGACCGCGCTCGAGCTGACGCATCTGGGCTCGCTGTACCACGACGACGTGATGGACGGTGCGGACGTGCGCCGCGGCGTCCCCAGTGCCCAGCAGGTGTGGGGCAACAACGTCGCGATCCTCACCGGCGACCTGCTGTTCTCCCGTGCCAGCCAGCTCATGGCCCGCAACGGCGAGCGCGCCATCCAGCTGCAGGCCGACACGTTCGAGCGCCTCGTCCTCGGTCAGATGCACGAGACCGTCGGTCCCCAGCCGGATGATGACCCGGTGGCGTTCTACCTGCAGGTGCTCGCGGACAAGACGGGCTCGCTCATCGCCACCGCCGCGCAGGCGGGCGTGATCTTCTCGCACGGCCCGGAGGAGTATGCCGAGGCGATGGTCGTCTTCGGCGAGAAGGCGGGGGTCGCCTTCCAGCTGCTCGACGACGTGATCGACCTCAGCGCCGATCCGGACGAGACGGGCAAGGTGCCCGGCACCGATCTGCGCGCCGGCGTCCCCACGATGCCCTATCTGCTCCTCGGCGAGCGCACGGACGCCGCATCCGTCGACCTGCGCGCGCGCATCGACAGCGGCGTCGCCAGGATCGCCGACGGTGCCGATCCCGCGCTCCTCGACGACGCCCTCGCCGAGCTGCGCGAGCACGAGGCCACGTCCGGCACGCTCGACCTGGCCGCGCGCTGGTCGAACGACGCCATCGCGGCACTCGCGCCGCTTCCCGACGGCGCCGTCCGCGACGCGCTCACGCGCTTCGCCCGGGCCGTCGCCGACCGCAGCAGCTGATCCCTCTCCCGGGCGTCGCGGCATCGCGTTCTCGACGCCCGGTGCCACCTCCGAAAGGACCACATGACCAAGCTCAGGCTGGCCATCGTCGGCGCGGGCCCCGCCGGCATCTACGCTGCCGACATCCTGCTGAAGGCCGAGCGCAAGTTCGACGTCTCCATCGACCTCTTCGACCAGCTGCCCGCGCCGTACGGGCTGGTCCGCTACGGCGTCGCTCCGGACCACCCGCGGATCAAGGGCATCATCACGGCGCTGCGCGAGGTGCTCGACCGCGGCGACATCCGCCTGTTCGGCAACGTCCGCTTCGGCGAGGACATCACTCTCGACGACCTGAAGCAGCACTACAACGCCGTCATCTTCGCGACCGGGGCGATCCGCGACGCCGATCTCGGCATCCCCGGCATCGACGCCGAGGGTTCGTACGGTGCCGCCGACTTCGTCAGCTGGTACGACGGGCACCCCGACTTCCCGCGCGAGTGGCCGCTGGATGCCGCGTCCGTCGCCGTGATCGGGAACGGCAACGTCGCCCTCGACGTGGCGCGGATGCTGGCGAAGCACGCCGTCGACCTGCTGCCCACCGAGATCCCGGACAACGTCCACGCCGGGCTCGAGGCGTCGGCGGTGACCGACGTGCACGTGTTCGGTCGCCGCGGGCCGGCGCAGGTCAAGTTCACGCCGCTCGAGCTGCGCGAGCTCGGCGAGCTCCGCGACGTCGACATGGTGGTCTACGACGAGGACTTCGACTACGACGAGGCGTCGAAGGCGGCGATCGCGAGCAACAAGCAGGTCATGGTCATCGACCGGGTGCTGCAGTCATGGCGACAGCGTCCCTCGGTGAACAACGCCGGGGGTGAGGCATCCCGTCGCCTCCACCTGCACTTCTACGCGCGACCCGTCGAGGTGCGGAAGGACGACGCGGGCCGCGTCGCCGGCATCGTCTACGAGCGCACCCGGCCCGACGGCCAGGGCGGCGTGGTCGGCACGGGCGAGCTGCGCGAGGTGCCGGTGCAGGCCGTCTACCGCGCCGTCGGGTACTTCGGGTCTCCGCTCCCGGGCGTCCCGTTCGACAAGCGGCACGGAGTCATTCCGAACCGGGAGGGTCAGGTGCTCAGCAAGGACTCCAACCAGCGGGTGTCCGGCATCTACGCGACGGGGTGGATCAAGCGCGGGCCGGTCGGGCTCATCGGGCACACGAAGTCCGACGCCATGGAGACGATCCGCCATGTCATCAACGACCAGGGCTCGTGGTGGCATCCGGAGCACCCCGAGGAGGAGGCGATCCCGGCGCTCCTCGCCGAGCGGGGCGTGGCCTGGACCGACCTCGACGGCTGGCATCGGCTCGACGAGCACGAGATCTCGCTCGGCGCACCCCACGAGCGCGCCCGCATCAAGGTCGTGCCCCGCGATGCGATGGTGCGGGTGTCGCGCGGCGAGTGAGCCGTCCCCTCTAGGCTGGCGGGCATGGAGTGGCAGCCCGACATCCTCGGTGCTCCCTTCGCGCAGCTCACCCTCCCGCTCGGCGACGACGAGGAGGGTCCCGTCGTCGCGACGCTCGTCCGCAGCCTGCCCGCACTGCCCGCTCGCGTCGTCGGGCCGCTGGCCCACGTCGACGTGCTCGCCGTCCACGGGTGGTCGGACTACTTCTTCCAGCCGGAACTCGCCCGGTTCTGGACGAGCCGCGGAGCGCGGTTCCACGCCCTCGACCTGCGCAAGTACGGGCGGAGCCTTCGTCCCGGTCAGACCCCGGGGGACATCGCCGACCTCGACGCGTACGACGAGGACATCGAGGCGGCTCTCACGGCGATCGGGCACGGTGCGGGCGCGGTGACGCCGCCACGGCGCCGGCTCGTGCTGCTCGGGCATTCGACCGGAGGCCTCGTGCTGACGCTGTGGGCGGCGCGGCACCGGGGGCGGGCGCAGGCGCTCGTGCTGAACAGTCCGTGGCTGGAGCTGCAGCTGGGCGCGATCGGCCGGCAGGCGCTCGCACCTCTCGTCGCGGCGCGGGCGCGCGTGGAGCCGCGCGGCGCGCATCCGATGGTGGACCTCGGCTACTACACGCGCGCGCAGACCGAGGTCGGTGCGCTGCCGGTGCCGGGATACCGCGAGGACTGGCGGCCCGCGCGCGGGTTCCGCACGCATCCGGGGTGGCTCGCCGCCGTCCTGACCGGCCATCGGCGGATCGCCGCGGGCGTGGACGTGGGCTGCCCCGCGCTGGTGCTGCTGTCGGCGCGGTCGACCCCGCCGCTGGCGTGGTCCGAGGCGATGACCTCGAGCGATTCCGTGCTCGTCGTGGACGACATCGCCCGCGCGGCGACGAGAATCGGGCACGTGGTCACGATCGCGCGGATCGACGGCGCTCTGCACGACGTCTTCCTGTCACGGCCCGAACCACGTGCGACCGCGTTCCGGACGCTCGCAGAGTGGATTCGACCCACGATCAATGTCGTGCATCCTGCATGATCTGAGCGACGAGGAAGACCAGGATGCCGGTGCGAACCCGGCATCCTGGTCATTGTGCACGCTGTGCGGCGAGGAATACTCGAAATACCCAGGTCAACCAGTTAAGGTTGATGCGGTTGTGACAATTCGTGGCACGTCGAGTCCCCAGCTCGGCCAAAGGCTCCGTTCCCCAGATGGAGCCGGCCGCGATGCAACCCTTGAGGATGCCCTCGAGTCGCCCAGTCCCCAATGGGCCACTCGAGGGCATCCGTTCCCCTGAAGCATTCGCCCCAGTGTGGCCTTCCACTGCCGTCAACCGAGCTCCCAACTCAGTGTGCCGACTTGCCGGTCGAGGTCCCCACCTCTCCGGCCCCCAGTTCTCGTGTTCAGCCTCAGTTACAGTAACCAGCGCGGGGGACACTTGTCCACCATATGGGGGACAAGTCGCAACCTCTTGAGGAAATCCTGAGGTTCACCGAAAGCCCTTGTCGACGGAGCACCAAACACTGCGCAGAATGTCGGGCATCCGTTGCCGGATATGGACGAAGTGCACGTCGACTGCGCCGCCGAGGTCGGACGCTCAGGACTGTCCCCGACGCCGGATGCGCGAGCGGTCGGATGCCGTGTCAGTCGAGCGCGAGCGCGACCCGCAGGGCGCGCGACACCATGCGCATCGTCAGCGGCGAGAACGCGCCGAGGAGCCGGTGGGCGTCGGCATCCCGCATCTCCTCGATGTCGTCGCAGAGCACGCGGCCGCGCACCGGCTCCCCCGCGGGGATGCGGACGATGGAGGCGAGATCGGGCTTGACCTTCGACGTGATGCGCACCACGAGGGCCGTTCCCAGCCCGTGATTCCGCGGATTCTGGGAGATCACGAGGTAGAACTCCTCCTCCGACAGTCCCGGCAGCGTCGCCGCCCAGATCTGGCCGCGGAAGAACCTGTTGCTCATTCGCCGGGCTGGCTCTCGCCGGCCTCGCGGCGCATCGCCCGGTAGGCGAGGTAGTCCTCGTCCTCCGCCAGTTCCCCGTATGCGGCGAGCTCGATCGCCTCGCGGACACGGGCGAGGCCGGCCTGGAGGACGGCGTGCACGAGCTCCGCCTCGGACGCGTTCTCCTGGACGTCTCCGGGGAGCGCGCCGCGGCGCTGCGCGGACTCGCGGATGGCCTCGAGCTCAGCGAGGTCCTGCGCGGTGAGCGGGAGTGACAGCCGCTTCGGGGCGGGGGATGCGTCGGGGGACGACATGCATCAATTGTGCATCACTTCCCGGGGCGAACGGGACGCGTCGTGGTTGCGGTGCGCCGGCCGATCCGGGACGCTCGAACCATGCAGATGAGCGGCATCGTGCCGGAGGACGCGCCCGATCCGCGGATCGAGCTGGAGGGCCGCATCCGTCAGTTCCCGTTCCCGGTGCTCGGCCTCGTGCCGCAGCCGGCGGTGCAGGACCTCGGGGGGATCGGGATCACCGACGCCTGGGACGCCGAGGGCTGCGAGTCGATCTCGGTGAGCGTCACCTACACGTACTGGCGCAATCCGGCCGACCACGCCGATCCGGTGAACCTCGCGGAGCTCGACGACGAGACCCGCGCGAGCCTCGACACGGTGCCGCCGTGGCCACGACCGGCGTGGATCGTCGAGATGGCGGAGCAGCTGCGCCATCCGATGCTGTGGGAGGCGGTGCGGACGACGTGGCGACGCGCGAGGGCAGACCGCGACTCGCTGAGCCGGTCCCTCGTCGACCACGTGAACCACATCCTGCAGAACCGGTTCCGGTCGGAGCTGGGCATCGCGTTCGACCGGCCGTTCGACCGGGGCTGGGAGGCGAGCGTGTCATCGGTCGACCCGACGGCCGAGCTCGAGATCGACGGTGTGCAGGTGCCCGCCGTCCAGATCGACACCGATCCATTCGTCTACGCGGTCGGAGCGCTCACCGGCGCCGGCACCGTGGCCACGGTCGTCATCCCCCGCGACCACCTCGCGGGCGTCCGCCTCGCACTCCAGGCGCGCGGCGGTCCTACCGGTAGTTGACGAACTGCAGGTCGACGTCCAGGTCGGCGGCCTTGAGGAGGCGCTGAACCTCCTGCAGGTCGTCGCGGCTCTTGGACTGCACGCGCAGCTCGTCGCCCTGGATCTGCGACTTCACGGACTTGGGGCCCTCGTCGCGGATGATCTTGCCGATCTTCTTCGCGTTCTCCGACGAGATGCCGTCCTTCAGCGACGACGTGATGCGGTACTCCTTGCCGCCGGCGACCGGGTCGCCCACGTCCAGGCTCTTCAGTGAGATGCCGCGCTTCACGAGCTTCGACTGGAACACGTCGAGCACGGCCTTCGCGCGCTCCTCGGTGCTCGCCTTGATGAGGATCTGCTCGCCGCTCCACTCGATCGACGCGCCGGTGCCCTTGAAGTCGTAGCGCTGCTCGACCTCCTTGCGGGCCTGATTGAGAGCGTTGTCGGCCTCCTGGTGATCCACCTTGGAGACGATGTCGAAAGAGGAGTCGGCCATCCCCCGATTCTAACGACGGCGGCCGGATGAGGCATTTGTCGGCGAGAACTGCAAACGCTTGCGGTCTGCCCCGTCACGCGGCATCCGTGTAACGAGAACGTATCGAACCATCCCAGACGTTGTGGCAGGCTCAGCGTGCAGGTAAGAATGTAAGCGCTTGCATTGCGAGCGTCAAAGAGTCACGGGGTCGAGGAAGCCCGCCGCGCGCTTCTGCTGCATCCGGCCCCCAACCAGAGAGGCACACACCGATGAAGGTGAACAAGAAGGGCGCCGTCGCTATCGCCGCCCTCATCGCCGGAAGCATGCTCGCGCTCGCGGGCTGCTCGGGCTCGGGGTCGAGCACCCCCACCAACTCCGGCTCCGGCACGCTGACCGTCTGGGTCGACGCCGACCGCGCGCGCGTCCTGAAGGACGTCGCCGCCCAGTTCAAGAAGGACAAGGGCATCACGGTCGACCTCGTCGTGAAGGACTACGGCAAGATCCAGCAGGACTTCACCGCCCAGGTCCCGACCGGCAAAGGCCCCGACCTCACGATCGGCGGTCACGACTGGACCGGCGGCTTCGTGCAGGACGGTGTGATCGCGCCCGTCGAGCTCGGCGACAAGGCATCCGACTTCGAGAAGGTCGCCCTGCAGGCGGTGACCTACGACGGCAAGACCTACGGCCTGCCGTACGCGATCGAGAACATCGCCATCCTGCGCAACACCGCCCTCGCCGACTCGACCCCCGCCACGTGGGACGAGATGATCGCGAAGGGCAAGGCCGCGGGGAAGAAGTACCCGTTCCTCGTGGGCCTCGACCCGCAGGCCGCAGACCCGTATCACCTGTACCCGCTGCAGACCTCGTTCGGCAATTCGGTGTTCGCGCAGAACTCGGACGGCACGTACGACGCGTCCAAGCTCACCATCGGCGACGCCGCCGGCCAGAACTTCGCCAAGTGGGTCTCGTCGCAGGGTGACAAGGGCACCAAGGTCCTCAACCTCAACCTGTCCGGCGACCTGGCCAAGGAGGCCTTCCTCGCGGGGGAGTCGCCCTACTACCTGACCGGTCCGTGGAACGTCGCCGACGCGCAGGCCAAGGGCATCAAGCTGGCCGTCGACCCGATCCCGTCGGCCGGTGGCAAGACCGCCGCGCCGTTCGCCGGTGTGCAGACGTTCTTCCTGAGCTCCAAGTCGAAGAACGCGCTCGCCGCGACCGACTTCCTGGTGAACTACGTCGCCACCGAGAAGGTCCAGACCGCGCTGTACAAGGTCGGCGGCCGGCCGCCGGCACTGACCACGGCGTACCAGGCCGCGCAGTCCGACCCGATCGTGGCCGGCTTCGGCAAGGTCGGCGAGAACGCCGTGCCGATGCCGAGCATCCCGCAGATGGGGTCCGTGTGGGACGACTGGGGCAAGACCGAGGCGGCGATCATCAAGGGCGCCGACCCGACGTCGAGCTGGACCACGATGGCCACCAACATCCAGGCCAAGCTCAAGTGATGACCGGGGCGGGGCGGCGAACGGATAGGCGCCGCCCCGCCCCTTCCCCGTGTTCCCACGAGCCCGCAGACAGGAGTCGACGATGACGGGGCCCACACTCGAAGACGAGCGCACCGGCCAGGATGCCGCGACCCAGCGTCGCAGCCGCCGCGCGGCGGCGTTCGCGGAAGCGGCGTCGGCAGGCTGGAAGGTCTGGCTCGTCAAGATCGTGCTGCTCGGCGTCATCGACGCCCTCGCGATCTACGCCATCCTCGTCCTGATCACCCAGGGGCAGTGGCTCCCGCCGATCGTCGTGGCCGTGGTGACCGCGCTCGTCAACGTCGTCTATCTCAAACCCGGACTGCTGCCGGCGAAGTACCTGACGCCCGGGCTCATCTTCCTCTTCGTCTTCCAGATCTTCGTCGTCCTCTATTCCATCTACATCGCCTTCACGAACTACGGTTCGGGGCACATCTCGACGAAGGACGACGCGGTCAACGCACTCCTTCTCCAGTCGCAGGCCCGCGTCGAGGACTCCGCGACCTACCCGGTCAAGATCCTCGAGAAGGGCGGTGAGTTCTACCTCCTCACGGCGGAGCCCGGGTCCGGCGACATCGTCGTCGGCGGAGCGGACCAGCCGCTCGAAGCCGTCCCCGGAGCGAACGCCCAGGGGGCGCCCGGCTTCACGACCCTCGACTTCGGCCAGATCATCCAGAACCAGGACGCGATCGGTGCCCTCTCGGTCCCCCTCACCTCCGACCCGAACGACGGATTCCTGAAGACCACCGACGGCTCGAACGCCTACGTGTTCACCTCGACCCTGAAGTGGGACCCGAAGGCCGACACGATGACCGACACCAAGACGGGCGTCGTCTACACCGATACGGGCCGCGGCGCGTTCACCGCATCCGACGGGACGCAGCTGCTCCCCGGGTGGCAGGTCTTCGTGGGCTTCGACAACTTCGTGAAGGCCTTCACCGACCAGTCGATCCGTGGACCCTTCTTCTACGTCCTCGTCTGGACCTTCGTGTTCGCGCTGCTCTCCGTGGCGACGACGTTCGTCCTCGGGCTGTTCCTGGCGATCGTGTTCAACGATCCACGGATGAAGAGCCGTCGGTTCTACCGGGTCATCATGATCCTGCCGTACGCCTTCCCCGGATTCCTCTCCGCCCTCGTGTGGGCGGGCATGTTCAACCAGGACTTCGGCTTCATCAACCAGGTCGTGTTCGGCGGCGCCGCCATCCCGTGGCTGCAGGACCCCTGGCTGGCCAAGGTCGCGATCCTCATCGTCAACCTCTGGCTCGGATTCCCGTACATGTTCCTGGTGTGCACGGGGGCGATCCAGTCGATCCCGGACGACATCCAGGAGGCGGGACGCGTCGACGGCGCGGGCGTGTGGCAGATCTTCCGCCACATCAAGTTCCCGCTGCTGCTCGTGTCGGTCGCGCCGCTGCTGATCTCGTCGTTCGCGTTCAACTTCAACAACTTCAACCTGATCTACATGCTCACCAACGGCGGGCCACGCTTCGCCGACGCGAGCATCAACGTCGGCCAGACCGACATCCTCATCTCGATGGTCTACAAGGTCGCCTTCGTGGGCGCCAACCGCGACTACGGCTTGGCGAGCGCGTTCTCGATCATCATCTTCATCCTGGTCGCGCTGATCTCGTTCATCAGCTTCCGCCAGACCAAGGTGCTCGAGGAGCTGAACTGACATGGCACTGAACTCGAACCCGCTCACGGACGCGTCCGCCCCCGAGCTCGCGCGGGGCGTCGTCGACGGCACCGCGCCGGCCGCCCCCGCACCGGCGCCGCGCCGGCCGTTCCCTCGCTGGTTCCGCGAGACCGGATGGCGGCACCTGGTGGGCATCGTCATGCTGGTCTTCGCGGCGTTCCCGCTCGTCTACGTCCTGTCGGCCTCGCTGAACCCCGGCGGCACCCTCCTTACCGCCAACGGCCTGTTCCAGAGCTTCAACCTGCAGAACTACGTCGACCTCTTCACCGACCCGACGCGGCCCTACGGCAACTGGTTCGTGAACACGCTCGTCATCGGCGTGGCGACGGCCATCGGCACCGTCGTCCTCAGCGCACTCGCCGCCTACGCGTTCTCGCGGATGCGGTTCACCGGCCGGCGCTTCGGCCTGCTGACTCTGCTGCTCGTGCAGATGTTCCCGCAGCTGCTCGCGTTCGTCGCGATCTTCCTGCTCATGTCGGCGATCGGCGACATCTTCCCGTTCCTCGGGCTGAACTCGCAGATCGGCCTGATCATGGTCTACCTCGGCGGAGCGCTGGGTGTGAACACCTTCCTCATGTACGGGTTCTTCAACACCGTCCCGGCATCCATCGACGAGGCCGCGAAGATCGACGGCGCGGGGCACGCGCGCATCTTCTTCACGATCATCCTGCGATTGGTGGCTCCTATCCTCGCCGTCATCGGGCTGCTGTCCTTCATCGGCACGACGAGCGACTTCGTGATCGCCTCCGTCGTGCTCGTGGATCCCGAGAAGCAGACGCTCGCGGTGGGTCTGTACCAGTTCGTGTCGCAGGAGACCGCGCGCAACTGGGGGGTCTTCGCCGCCGGCGCGGTGCTCGCGGCGATCCTCCCCGTCGGGCTGTTCCTGTGGCTGCAGCGCTACATCGTGAGCGGTCTGACCGCGGGCAGCGTCAAGTAGGGATCAGCCGCCGCGACAATGGAAGCCATGCCCTCGACGCTGCGTCCTCACCACGACGGCTCACCCCTCCACGTCTCGAATCCCGACCCGCGGCTCGGCGACACCGTCGAGGTGCGGATGCGCGTGCCGCAGGAGTTCGACCCTGTCGCGCGCGTGCTCGTGCGCTCGAATCCGGACCACGAGCCGCTGTGGGTCGAGGCATCCCGCGACGGCGTCGCCGACGGATGGGAGTGGTGGTCCGCCAAGATCGAGGTCGCCAATCCACGGCACGGCTACCGCTGGCACCTCGTGATGGCGGACGGCTCGACGTGGGCGCTCAGCCAGGCGGGGCTGACGCGCCTCGAGCCGCTCGACGCGTTCGACTTCGCGCTCGTCGCCGGCAACCCGCCGCCCGGGTGGCTCGCCGACGCCGTGATGTACCAGATCTTCCCCGACCGCTTCGCGCGGTCCGCGGCCGCCGACGACCGCGCCATGCCCGACTGGGCCATCCCCGCCGCATGGGACGCGCCGCTCGACCCGCTGCCGCCCGGCCGGAGCCATCAGCTCTACGGCGGAGACCTCGACGGCATCGTCGACCGCCTCGACCACATCGAGGGCCTCGGGGTCTCGCTCGTGTACCACACGCCGATCTTCCCGGCGGAGTCCAACCACCGCTACGACGCGTCGAGCTTCGCGCGGGTCGATCCGCTCCTCGGCGGCGACGAGGCGTACCTGCGGCTGATCGCGGCGGTCCACGCCCGCGGCATGCGCATCATGGGCGATCTCACCGCGAACCACTCCGGGTCGGCGCACGAGTGGTTCCAGGCGGCGTACGGGCATCCGGGCGCGCCGGAGAGCGCGTTCTACTACTTCCGCGACGAAGCTCAGCTCGAGTACGAGTCGTGGCTCGGCGTCCCGTCGCTGCCCAAGTTCGACTGGAGCTCCGAGGAGCTGCGGCGCCGTTTCATCGAGGGTGAGGACTCGGTGGTCGCCAGATGGCTGGCCGAACCGTATCGCGCCGACGGCTGGCGGATCGACGTCGCCAACATGACCGGACGCCTCGGGGCGATCGACCTGAACGCCGAGGTGCGCGGCATCCTCCGCCGGACGATGGTCGAGACGAACCCCGACACCCTGCTCCTCGCCGAGTCGACCAACGACGCGGCGACCGATCTGCAGGGGGATGCGTGGCACGGCGCCATGACCTACCCCGCATTCACACGCGCGGCGTGGGCGTGGCTGAGCGAGCCGCGGGACCTCGCGCACGTGACGCCGCTCGGCGAACCGGTGACGGATGCCTGGTACTTCGGCATCCCGACCGGCATGCCCCGCTACACGGCGAGCGAGTTCGCCGCGCAGCTCGACCGGTTCACCGGGCAGATCCCGTGGCGGGTGCGCCTGGGGTGCATGCAGCCGCTGGACACGCACGACACGGCGCGCTTCGCCACGCACGCCGCGCCGGGCGTCATCCCCGTCGCGGTAGGGCTGTCGATGACCCTTCCCGGGCTCCCGGTGGTGTTCGCCGGCGACGAGTTCGGCCTCACCGGGGTCGACGGCGAGATGAGCCGCACGCCGCTCCCGTGGGATCGGATCGACGAGCCCGACGTGGCGGCGCGCATCGACCTGTACCGGGAGCTGATCGGGCTGCGCCGCGCGCATCCCGCGTTGCAGGCCGGAGGGTTCCGGTGGCTCCACATCGACGACGCCGCTGTGGTGTTCGTGCGGGAGTCCGCGGACGAGCAGGTGCTCGTGCTCGCGGCCCGCGGTGACGTCGACGCCGAGCTCGTCGCGCCCGCGGTCGTCGGCGCGGACCGCGCCCAGGCGCTGTTCGGGGACGCCACCCTCGCCGTGTCGGCGGACGGCTCCGTCGTCGTCTCCGCCGCGGGGCCCGCGTTCGCGGCGTGGCGGCTGCCGGGCGTGGTCGCACCGTCGAGCACGGCCGCGGCATCCGGAGCCCTGCCGCAGGCGGGCGGCATCGCCGACGCCGAGGCCGCCGCCGCGCACTGACGGCGCGGGCGTCTGTGCGCGTTCGTAGACTGGCACCCATGCACGCGATGACCGAGGACGAGCTGCGCGACTCGTTCGTGAACGCCGCGCCCGACGAGCTGAGGCTGGTCGAGCCCCCGCACGACTTCGTCCTGACGGATTGGGACCACCTCGACTTCCTCGCGTGGCGCGATCCGCGCACCCGCGGTCGGGGGTACCTCGTCGCCGAGCGCGACGGCCGCCCCACGGGCATCGTGCTGCGCGCCGCCGACGGGTCGTCGAGCGCCCGCGCGGCGCTGTGCAACCTCTGCCACACCATGCAGCCCGCCGATCAGGTGGCGCTGTTCACCGCGCGCAAGGCGGGGCCGGCCGGAGCCCACGGCGACAGCGTCGGCACCTACATGTGCGCCGACCTGTCGTGTCACGAGAACGTGCGCCTCGCCGCTCCGCTCGCCCCCAACGAGGTCAGGGCGAGCGTCGATTCGCGCATCGACGGCACGCGCCGCCGCACCGAGGCCTTCATCGACAGCGTGTGCGGGGTGCACGCGTGAGCGGGCGGGTCGTCGTCATCGGCGACGCGCTCATCGACGAGCTCCGCGACGACACGGGCGTGCGCGAGTTCGTCGGCGGTGCGGCCCTCAACGTCGCCGTGGGTCTCAGTCGCCTCGGTGTGCCCACCACGCTCATCGCGATGGTCGGTGACGACGAGGCCGGCGCGCACATCCGCGCCTACCTGGGCGATTTCGGCGTCGAGCTGCTCGCAACGCCGTCGCCCTTGGGCAGCTCCCGCGCGGTCTCGACTCGATCGGGCGGAGGCGAGCCCGAGTACGTCTTCAACGCCGCGGCGCAGGGTCGCCGCATCCGGTTCGGTGCCGCCGAGCGGCAGGCGATCGCGGATGCACCCGTCACCGTGGTGAGCTGCTTCCCGTTCGACGACGTCGCGCAGACGATCGAGCTCGCCGAGTCGGTCGCGGATGTCGACGGCGCGCTCGTCATCGACCCGAACCCGCGGTCGGGGATGATGCACGATCGGGCGGAGTTCGTGCGCGGCTTCGAGCAGCTGGCGGCGCGCTGCGCGCTCGTGAAGGTGGGGGAGGACGACGCGACCCTGCTCTACGGCACCCCGCTCGACGACCTCCGCGCGCGCCTGATCGACCTCGGCGCCGACGCGGTGCTCGCGACCTACGGCGCGGCGGGCGCGGCTGTCGAGGCTGGCGACGTGATCGTGACGAAGCCGATCTCGGATGCGCCGGGGCGCGTGATCGACACGATGGGCGGCGGCGACGCGGTGCTGGCCTCCGTCGTGAGCGCCTTCGTGCACGGGGCGCCGGTGAGCGAGGACGACTGGGATGCGGTCCTCCAGACCGCCATGGACGTCGCGGCCGCGACGGTGCGGTTCGAGGGCGCGCTCCTTCGTCTTCCGTCGGCGCTCACGGGCATCGATCTCGACCGCATCGGCACCTGAGCGCGCCCGTCGGCGGTGGTTCACGTCCGCCGGTGAGTGCAGGTAATATGGATTCTCGCGCCTCCGGTCGACTGCAAAAGCCGGGCGGGTGCGCGTGGCGAGTTACCCAAGCGGCCAAAGGGATCTGACTGTAAATCAGCCGTCTTAGACTTCGGGGGTTCGAATCCCTCACTCGCCACCAGACCAACGAAGCGCCCCCGCAGTGGGGCGCTTCGTTCGTCTACTGAAGCAGAGCGCGATTCGGGGAGGAGACCCGCGTAGCAGAGCGACGGAGTCGCTCACCCGTGCTGTTCACGGCGCCGGGCGGTGGGATTCAGGGTCGGCCACCGTCTCCTGCACAGCGCGCCCGCGGATCCGGTCGTGATCGGCCGAGCCTCCTCCCTCCCACCGGGGGAGGGCCGCGTGTCAGGATGGGCAGTGCGGACACCGCCTGCCGACGAGAGGATCGCCATGACCGTTCCCAGTCCGACGCCGACGAAAGACGCGTCGAACGCCCGCCTCCTGCGGATCGCGATCTGGGTCGCGATCGGCGCGCTGATCGCCGCAGCGGTCGTGTGCGTGATCATGGTCCTGGTGGGCTCGGCCAACGGCATCATCGGCCGCGCGTTTCTCACGATCCTCCTGCTCGCGGCGTTCGCCGGCGTCGCGCTGCTCGACGCGCACCTGGCTCCGCGCAGGCCGGTGTGGTTCGCCCTCCTCAGCATGGTCGTGTGGGTCGTCACGCTGCTCATCGGCGCCGTGATGATCTGGCTGCCCGAGCGGTCGTTCTCCGTCGGCGGCTTCTCCTACAACCCCGGCCCGACGAGGTTCTTCGCCTTCCTCTTCATCGTGCTGATCCTTCAGCTCGCCGTCCTCCACGTCCGCCTCTACACGAAGGCGCTCGCCCGCCGACGGACGCCGTTCACGAACATCGTCGGCTGGATCACGCTCGTGCTGGTCGGCCTCCTCGCGATCATGCTGGTCTTCCCGCTCATGCTCAACGAGTGGATCGAGTACCACGACATCTACTGGCGTCTCACGGTGGCCGTCGCGATCCTCGCCGCCGTCGGCACGGCGCTGGTCCCGCTCGTCAACGCGCTGTTCGCCCCGCGTGCTCCGCGCGTCGTCCCCGTCGCCACCGGGTGGCCGACCTACGCCGACGCGCGGACGCCGCTCCCGGTGCTTCCGGACGGCACGCCGGACTGGAACGCCTACTACACGGGGTACCCGACCGTCGCCGCGCCGGCGCTGCCTCCGGCCGCCCAGGGCCAGGGATGGCCCGCGCCGCAGCAGGCGTGGGCACCGCCCGCGCCGGAGCAGCACTGGGCGCCGCCCGCGGCGGGTCAGCAGTGGCCTGCGCCCGCGCCGGGTCAGCCGAACTACCCCGGCGAGCCGCCGCTCCCGCCGCAGCATCCGGTCCCGGGTCACCCCCCGGCACCCGCCGAGCCCAGCCCGATCCCGCCCGCGCCTGAGCCCCCGCAGGCCCCGCCCCAGGCTCCGCAGCCCCCGCAGGACCAGCCCCCGGTGTCCGGCCAGCCCGGATACCCGCCGCCGCCGCCGCTGCCGCCGCAGTAGGGTCGATCAACGAGAGGGCCGCATCCCGACGGTGCGGCCCTCTCGTGCGCCCGACCGACGCTCAGGCGAGCAGTTCGAGCACGGCCTGTGCGGCGTTGTGTCCGCCGATGCCGCTGACGGCACCGCCGCGCCGCGCGCCCGACCCGCACAGCAGGATCCGGTCGTGCGCGGTCGCCACGCCCCACCGTTGCGCGGGGGTGTCGAGCGCTTCGGAGTCTTCGGCCCACGGCCACGACAGCGCACCGTGGAAGATGTCGCCGCCCACCATGCCGAGCGACGCGGCGAGGTCCGCCGTCGTCCGCGCCTCGATGCACGGACTGCCGTTCGGCGCCTCGTACAGGCAGTCGGCGAGCGGCTCGGCCAGCACCGAATCGAGCGAACGCTCCGCGGCGGCGAGGAGGGCCGCGCGCGCGGCATCCGGATCCGCCCCGTCGACCAGGCGGTGCGGCACCTGCAGACCGAACAGCGTCAGCGTCTGCGCCCCGGACGCGCGCAACTCCGGGCCGAGGATCGACGGGTCCGTGAGCGAGTGGCAGTAGATCTCGGCGGGGAGCGGATCGGGGATGCTGCCTGCGGTCGCCACCGCGTACGCGGCATCCAGCTGGGTCATCGTCTCGTTGACGTGGAACGTGCCCGCGAATGCCGCCTCCGGCGCGATTGCGGTGTCGCGGAGGCGGGGGAGGCGCCGCAGCAGCATGTTCACCTTCAGCTGGGCGCCCTCGGGCGTCTCCGGAGTCGAGGGCTCTCCCGCTCCGCCCGCACGCAGCAGCTCGGCGAGCACCGCCGGTCCGACCCCGCTGAGCACGACCCGCCCGCGGAACGTCTCGCCCTCGGTCCGCACCTCGCCGTCGGGGGAGACCGACAGGACCTCCTGGTTCGCGCGCAGATCCGCCCCCGCGGCCCGCGCCGCGCGCTCGAGCTCGCCCGACACCGCACCCATCCCGCCGACGGGGACGTCCCAGTCGCCGGTGCCGCCGCCGATGACGTGGTAGAGAAAGCAGCGGTTCTGTCGCAGCGACGGGTCGTCTGCGGCGGCGAAGGTGCCGATGAGCCCGTCGGTGAGCGCGATCCCGCGGGCGATGTCCGTGCTCAGCGAGTCGCGGATGAGTCCCCCGAGCGGGCGCTCCACGAGATCGGCCCAGAGCTCGTCGCCGATCTCCGCGCGCACCGCGGACGCCGGCCGCAGCGGCTCGGTCACCGTGGGGAACAGCGTCCGCGCGGCCGGAGTCAGCCGGCGCCCGAGGTCCGCGAACCGTGCGGCCTCGGTCGGGTCGCCGGTGACCCGGGCGAACGAGGACGCGGTGGCCGCGGCATCCGCCGTATCGATGAGGATGCCGCGGTCGGGCGCGTGCGGATCGGGGGTGTACGAGGAGTAGCGGCGGCGGCGCAGCGCGATCCGCAGCCCCAGGTCGTCGATGACCGTCCGGGGGAGCAGGCTCACGAGGTACGAGTAGCGGGACAGGCGCGCGTCGACCCCCGCCCACGGGCGCTCGGAGACCGCCGCGCCGCCGAGGTGGTCGAGTCGCTCGAGCACCACCACGGAGAGTCCGGTGCGGGCGAGGTAGGCGGCGGCGACGAGGGCGTTGTGTCCGCCGCCGACGATGACGACATCGTGCGTCGAGGGCGCGGTGGTGCGGGAGGTCATCCGTCCACGTTATGCGCGACGCCCACGCCAGTGCGGAAAATCCCCTCGTTCTGGGGGGGGTACCCGTGGCGACTAGCGTGGGACGCATGGCGCTGGACGACGAACTCGCACTCATCGGCATCCGCATCGCCCGCGAGGCGGGGGAGCTCGCCCAGCGCCGACGTGCCGAGGGAGTCCGCATCGCAGCGACCAAGTCCGGCGTCGCCGACATCGTGACCGCGGCCGACCGCGAGGTGGAGGCGCTCATCCGGGCGCGCCTGGCCGAGGTGCGTCCCGACGACGGCTTCTTCGGCGAGGAATCGGATGCCGCGCAGGGCACCTCCGGGATCACGTGGGTCGTCGACCCCATCGACGGCACCGTCAACTACGCGTACGGCATCCCCGCGTACGCCGTGAGCATCGCAGCGGTGAGCGGAGAGCCGGACCCGGAACGGTGGACGGCGCTCGCCGGTGCCGTCTACGCACCCGCGACGGACGAGCTGTTCCACGCGACTCGCGGCGGCGGCGCGTGGCTCGACCGCGGTCGGGACGTTCAGCCGGAGCGGCTCGCCGTGAATCCGGGGCCGTGGGCCGCAGGCGCCCTCCTCGCGACCGGCTTCGGGTACGACCCCGCGACCCATGCGGGCGACCTCGCTCGCCTCGCGACGGTGATGCCGCTCGCGCGGGACATTCGGCGGATCGGGTCCGCGTCGCTCGACCTCGCCTCCGTGGCCGCCGGCCGACTCGACGGCTACTTTGAACGAGGGCTCAACCCCTGGGATCACGCCGCCGGCGTCCTCCTGGTCACCGAAGCCGGGGGTCGCGTGGGCGGGAGTCCCGGCGATCGGCCGGGGAAGACCATGACGATCGCCGCGGGCGGCGACCTCTACACAGCCCTGGTCGAGGCGATCGCCATCCACTGATCGCCCGGCGGGGGCGGTTCTCGCATGGCATTCTCAGGCCTATCGAGGTAGTGTTTACCCGTTCGTTACTTTCGTCGGCCCCCCATACGGCGAAGGTGATCATAAGCCCGACGTACGACCGCTGCCCCCCGACAGCGACACGACCCGAGAGTTTCGCTTTTGTCTTTCGACGCCCCTCAGGCTGGTTCTGCGCCTACGCGCCGGTCGGCCCGCACCGCTTCGATGCCCGTTCAGGCCACGACGGACGCTTCAGGGACCTCGCGCGCAGAGCTTCGCCGCCGCACCGGCCAGCAGGCCACCGTCCGCCCCGCGGTCGTGTGGGGGCGGGATGCCGCGATCGCCGGCCCCTCGGAGATCTCGACCGTCGAGAAGCCCACAATCCTTGCCGTGGCCGCACCAGAGGTGACGACCACCACCGCAGAGGCGGAGCAGCCTCTCACCCGACGCCGGGCCCGCACTCTCGCGAAGCCCGGCGTTTCCACGTCTGACGTCCTTCCTGTGGTCTCCGACACCGTCGCCGAGGTCGTCGAGCCCACGGGCGTCGACAGCGTCTCGTCGACCGCGGCCGAGGCATCCGTCGCGCCGGAGTCGATCGTCGCCTCGACCGCCGAACAGGTCGCTGAGACGCCGGTCGCCGTGCCCGTCATGGTCGAGCCCGCGCCGCACGTCGCCGCAGAGCCCGCCCAGGTCACGGCGCCGTTCGAGCTGCTCGAGCCGGTCGCCGTGCCGGTCCCCGCGACCGAGTCCCCTGTGGACGCGCGCGCCGAGGCCAAGGGAGCCGAGGCCGCGGCATCCGGTGTCGATGCTTTCGAGGCCGCGGCCCGTCTCTTCTCCTTCACCGGCGAGACGCCCGTGCAGCGCCCCGCCGCCGAGCCGATCGCGGAGCAGCTCGCCGACGAGCCGACCGCCGAGGCATCCGGGACGCCTGCCGGTCACCACCGGGCGAAGAAGCGTGCGCCTCGTCGCACGTCGGCTCCCGCCTCCCGCGCCACGCGTGCACGGCCGACGGGTAAGCGGATCGCGGCTGCGTCCTTCTCCGTGGCGGTCGTGGGTGTCGTGGGGCTCCTCACGGTCGGGATGACGCTCCCGCAGCAGGCGATCGCCGCCGTCAGCGCTGACGACACCGTGACGAACGCCGCGGCCACGCAGCTGGCGGGCGATGTGGCCGCGAGCGACACGAGCAAGGCGAAGATCCAGGCGTATGTCGCTCCTGCCGATATCTCGCCGGTCTCGAGCGGCGACCTCGATCGCTCGGGCAACTACAGCACGGGCACGCTGGTCGAGCTGGCCGGCACGACGGGCATCTCCAACCTGTCGAGCAAGTGGTTCACCAACAACCCGGCGTGCGCGGTGCAGTGGCCGTTCGCCGTCGGCGTTCCGATCACGTACGGGTTCGGTCCGCGGCCCGGCGAGTTCCATGAGGGCGTCGACTTCACGCCCGGGGCGGGTGCTCACATCCAGGCCATCGCCGACGGCACCGTCCGCGTCGCGACCGAGGCCGGTGGCGGCTACGGCGTGATGATCATCATCGATCACATCATCGACGGCAAGCTCGTCTCCAGCCGCTACGCGCACATGCAGCACGGCTCGCTGCAGGTGCACGCGGGTGAGAAGGTGCAGGTCGGCCAGTACATCGGTCGGACCGGCAACACCGGCTTCTCGTTCGGTGCGCACACGCACCTCGAGATCCTCCAGAACGGCGTGACGCCGATCGATCCGCTGCCCTGGCTGCACCAGCACGCCACCTGCTGATCGGCTCCGGCCGATTGAAGAGGCGGCCCTCGGCTCTGATATCCTCTTCTAGTTGCCTGGACGCGTCCGGGCACGCCCCGATAGCTCAGTGGCAGAGCACTTCCATGGTAAGGAAGGGGTCGTCAGTTCAATCCTGACTCGGGGCTCGCAGCATCCGGATTCGCTCCGGATGCGTCGCGGCAGGGTAGCTCAGTTGGTGAGAGCGCACGACTCATAATCGTGAGGTCGCGGGTTCAAGCCCCGCTCCTGCTACAGAACGAACGGCATCCCATCTCGGCGAACGGGTGCATGGGCTGTTCCCGTGCCGGGCGCGACGAACTCGACGATCAGCCGAGCGACCCGCCGTGGGCAGCGGCGAACAGGGCAGCGGCCTCTGCCCGGTTGCCGGCACCGATCTTGGACAGAATCGCCGAGACGTGGACCGACGCCGTCTTGGGGCTGATGAACAGACGGGCCCCGATCTGCGCGTTCGTCAGACCCTCCGCGACCAACGCGAGCACCTGCCGCTCGCGTGAGGTCAGCGACTCCATGGCCGGCGATGGTGCGTTGTCGCCGTCCTCCGCGATGCCCGCGCTCACCGCGAGTCGCGTGGCCCAGTACCCGATGCGGGAAACGCCGTGGGTTGAAGCGATATCGGCGAGCGCGCTGAGCGTCCGGGCGGCTGACTTGCGGTCTCCTGCAGCCAGCAGAGCTGCCGCGAGACTGAGAGCGGCGAGGTCACGGTGCCGCGCCGGCATCGATCCGTCCGCGAGGTCGTCCACCAGTCCGCGCCAGGTTGCGCTGCGCCGAACCGCCCCCGTTCTGATCGAGCCCGACGTCACCAGCCCGACGTCACCAGCCCGACCTCAGGTGTCGGCGCCGGCTCTTACGGGCGCGAGTGCCGCGGCCAGCGTGGCGAGCTCCTCGAGTTCGTGCGCGAGGATGGCCGTCTCCTTCTCTTCCGGGTGGAAGACGCCGTCGACGACCTGCTTCCCGCCGAAGGTGAGCTCGACGTTCGCCCCGACGCGCACGAGTCCGAGTGCGGTCGTGGTCGCCAACAGTCCGACGACTCCTCGCGTGCCACTCGAGACGCCTCCATAGCTGACGAAGCCGACCGGCTTGCGCCACCACTCGTGGCTCAGATAGTCCAGAGCGTTCTTGAGCGCGGGGGAATAGCTGTAGTTGTACTCCGGTGTCACGAAGATGAAGGCGTCTGCCGCGGCCACGCGCTTGCTCCAAGCGAGCGTGTGCGGCTTGGTGTACTGCTGCAGCCTCGGATGATTCGGCTCATCCATGAACGGCAGCGCCAGCTCTCGGAGATCGACGAAGTCGATGTCGAAGGCACCGGTCTTCTGCGCGGAGTCTCGCACCCACTCCGCGATGGGGAGGCCCACCCGGCCTTCGCGGACACTGCCGACGATGATCATGAGGTTCGTCACCCTTGGACCAACCCGCCACGAGGGCGCTCCATTCCTCATCGCCTCAGGTCGCCCGTCAGCCCACCGCGTCGATGACCTCCGGCGCCTCCTCGAGCGACCGCTTGGCGGCGTCGGCGATGTGGGCCCGGCCGACGACGATCGCGGCGACGATCATGATCGCGGCGCCGAGCCAGTACGGCGCGGCGTGGCTGACGGTGGCATACAGCGCAGCGGCGATGAGCGGAGCGACCGTCGACATCGCCGCGTTGAGCGACTGCGTGGCCCCGCCGAGCCATCCCTGCTCGTCGGCGCCGACGGCGTTGGACATCGCCCCGTCCATGGCGGCCTGCGCCGCGCCCTGGCCGGCGGCGAGTACGAGCGCGCCCACGATGAACAGCCACGGCTGGGCGAAGATCGACGCGACCAGCGCCAGCGCGATCAAGCCGACGGTCTGGGCGGCGATTCCGCTGACGATGACGGCGCGCTCGCCCATCCGGGGGAGCAGGATGCCGAGCAGGACGCCCTGGATGAGGATGTCGATGATGCCGACGGAGGCGGTGAGGAGTCCGACCGCGGTCGGCCCCCACTGGATCGAGTCGTACGCCATGACGGTGAAGTTGTTCACGAAGAAGCCGAACGGCAGGACGAGCAGCCCGAAGCCGATGAGGAGGCCACGGAGCTCCTTGCGACCGAACGCCTCCGTGAAGACGGCGAAGGGCTGGACGTCGCGGAGCGCGATCGCGGTGATGCGGTTCTCCCGCCTGTGGCTCTCGGGCAGCAGGAAGATGCTGAGGATCGCGACCGTGAGCGAGACGCCCGCGGTGATGAAGACGGGGAGCTGGATGCTGACGGCGGCCAGGAGTCCGCCGAGAGCGGGGCCGATCATCGTCCCGATGCCGGAGAGGGCTCCGAGCATCCCGAATCGCTTGGCGCGCTGCTCGGGCGGCGTGATGTCGGCGAGGTAGGCGAACAGTGCGGGCAGGTCGCCTGCGGTCAGTCCTTGGATGACGCGGGCGAGGAGCAGCACCCAGATGGCACCGCCGATGCCGAACAGGGTCATCGCGAACGCGGCGCCGAACGCGGCCACGATGATCACCGGGCGACGGCCGAAGCGGTCGGACAGGCGGCCGAGGAACGGGGCGACGAGGAACGCGCAGAGTCCGTTCACTGCCTCGAGGATGCCCACCCAGACCGCGAGGTCGTTCTCGTTCGACACGTACTGCAGCACGACGAAGGGGAGAACGGGAAGGACGACGGTCATTCCGATCACGGTGAGCAATGTCAGGACGACGAGCATGATCCATGGGCGGCGGGAGGTGCGCACCGAGGCGGACGAGTTCAGTGAAGTCATGCCATAACTGTATCCATACCAATTTTGGTGTCAAGTCAGTTTTGAATTCGGTTCACGATAGGATGCCGGTATGTCAAGCGCTGAGCCGATCGGGCGCCGCGAGCGGAAGAAGGCCGCGACCCGGAAGACGATCTCCGACGTCGCCACGATGATGTTCCTCGAGCGCGGGTTCGACAACGTGAGCATCCGCGAGGTCGCGGACGCGGCCGACGTCTCGCCGACGACCGTCTTCGCGCACTTCCCCCAGAAGGAGGCGCTCGTCTTCGATGAAGACGAGGAGGAGAGGGATCGTCTCGTCTCCGCCGTCCGCGATCGCCCCGAGGGGATGACGATCCACCGCGCCCTGCACGACTACTACATGACGGAGATCGGCCAGAACGTCCTCGAGCACGGCGATGAGGTCGCTCGGCGGTTCTGGGACTTCCTGAACCGCACGCCCGCACTCCGTGACTACGCGGCGAAGATGTGGCTGCGGCACGAGACCGCGCTGGCCGAGACGATCGCGGACGAACTCGGATACCCCGAGCCCACCGCGGAGATCCGCGTGTACGCCCGATTCGTGCTGCAGATGCAGTCGCTCGTCACCGAGAGCGACGACCAGCTCGCGACGCTCGAGGCGGGATTCGCAGTGCTCGAGGGCGGCTGGTTGTCGTACGAGGCGCGCGACTGAGCTTCGGACAGAGCGCACGCGCACCGTCTTGCTCGCGTTATCGCATGTGCCGACACGACGATATGCGACGAGGTGCCCGCTGGCGGAGCGGGCCGGCCTCGGATCTCATCGCCGGCCTCCCTGTGCGTAGGGTCGCAGGCGGGCCCGATAGAGCGCCGCGAGCTGCTCACGATTCTGTCGTCCGCCGACCTCGTCGCTGGGCTGCACAACGCGGTCGTTCTCGAGGTAGGAGCCAGACGGAACGACTGCCGCCGCTGCGTAGAGCACACGTTCAGCGCCGCGTTCAGGGGGACCGCCGATGCCTCCCATCATGGCTGCGCTCAGGGGCGTGTCGTTGACACCCGGGCAGAGGGCGACGACGGTGGTTCCCGTGCCGGCCTCTTCCTCCGCGAGGAGCGATGACCAGGTGACCATGGCGAGCTTCGCGCGCGCATAGGCGGCGATCGGCGAGTAGTCGCGCGCCAGGTCGATGTCGTCGAAGTGGAACCGCTCGACACGATGGGCCGACGATCCGACGTTGACGATGCGGGCGCCGTGCGTCAGCGAGGGGACCAGGAGCCTCGTGAGCAACGCGGGGGCGAGCGCGTTCACCTGGAGTGTGCGCTCGAAGCCGTCCGGAGTCATCGTGCGCTCGCGGGCCCCGGGCACGCCCGCGTCATTGATGAGGAGGTCGATGCCATCCGGAGCGGCATCCCTGATCGCGCTGGAGGCGGCGACCACCGCGTCGAGCCGGGTGAAGTCGCAGCTGACGTAGCGGATCTCCGCGCCGCCCGGGTGACGAAGCTCTCGCAGCTGGTCCGCGACCTTCTCCGGCTGCTCGGGTCCGTGGAGCACGAGTACATCGGCACGCGTCGCCAGCATGGCCGCGGTCGCCGCACCGATGCCGCTCGTCGCGCCGGTGAGGACGACGGTGCGGGGCCGGCGTTCCGGCATGCTCACAGCGCGTAGCCTCCGGCGACCTGGATGTCCTCGCCCGTGATCCACTGCGCGTCAGATGAGACCAGGAACGCGATGACGCGGCCGATGTCGTCGGGCTCCCCGATGCGACCGAGGGCCGTCTTCGCGGCGATGCCGGGGATGATCTCGGGATACTTCTCGAAGGCGTCCCCGCCGATGCGCGTCCTCGTCGGCCCGGGGGCGATGGTGTTCACACGGATGCCCCGCTCGCCCAGTTCGCGCGCGAGGTACCGCGACGCCGTGACCAGGGCCGCCTTCATCCCCGCGTATCCCGAGTAGCCGAGTTCACTGTCACCAGGTCGCACGGAGCTGCTGGAGACGCTGACGACGGAACCCCCGCGGCGCAGGAGCGGCAGGAGCGACTGCGTGAGGAAGTACGGTCCACGCAGCAGCACCCGGTAGTAGTCATCGAACGCCGCCTCGGTCATCTCCTCGAACGCGCGGCCACCACCGAACCCGGCGTTGTTCACGAGCGCATCGATGTGGTCGGTTTCCCACACGGCGTCCAATTCCGCCTCGATCTGCTCGCGGAACGCGGGGAAGCCGGCCGTATCGCCCACGTCGAGCCGGAGGGCCCGAGCCGTGCCACCCAGGCCCCGGATCGGGTCGACGGTCTCCTCGGCGCCCTCGGGCCGTGAGTGGTATGTCGCGATGACGCCGACGCCTCGTCGCGCGATCTCAACGGCCGCACTGCGGCCGATCCCTGCACTCGCGCCGGTGACGACGGCGACGGTCGGTCCATTGTTCTGGTCGTTGTCCATGCCTCCCAGCCAACCTCGGCAGCCGGCCGGAACGTGAGGCGGATCCCGTCGCATCGTTGCCTATTCCTGCGCAGCAGGACACGATCGGGTGCCAGAGCGCGAGTCCGGATGCTTGAATCGAAGCCATGTCGCTCTCCGAACTGCGCACCCTCATCTCCCGCCATGCGAGCGGTGGCGTGACGGCCACGGCGATCCCTGGCGTCCTCGTCGCCAAGGTCGACGCCGCCGAAGCTCAGGAGGACACGTCCACCGGCAGCATCCTCGCCGTCGTGGCGCAGGGCAGCAAGCGGCTCTCGGTCGGGAGCGCGGTCCATGACTACGGTCCTGGCGACTACCTCGTCACCTCGATGGAGCTGCCCGTGTCCGGGCGATACCGCGACGCGACGCCCGATCATCCGGCGCTCGGCTTCGGCTTGGAGCTGCGCCCTGACGCCATCGCCGAGCTCCTGCTCGACCCGGGCTCTTCGGGCCTTGCGCGCGCGGGTCGCGGCGACAAGGCGCCGCCCGCTGTCTCGGTCGGAGTCGCCGACGCCCGGCTTCTCGACGCGGTCGTGCGGATGCTGCGCCTGCTGGACCATCCGACGGACATCCCGATCCTGGCGCCCCTGATCGAGCGGGAGCTGCTCTGGCTCGTCATGTCGGGCGAGAACGGCGACAGCGTCCGCCAGCTCGGTCTCGCCGACAGCAGTCTCAACCGGGTGCGCCACGTGGTGAGGTGGATGCGCGATCGCTACAGCGAACCCGTGCGCGTGGATGAGCTCGCGCAGCGGGCCAGCATGAGCACGTCGGCCTTCCACCGCGCCTTCCATGCCGTGACCGCGATGAGCCCCATCCAGTACCAGAAGAGCGTGCGGTTGCAGGAAGCCCGCCTGCGGCTGCTCGCCAATCCCGCTGACATCGCGGGCACCGCGTATGCGGTCGGCTACGAGAGCCCCTCCCAGTTCAGCCGCGAGTACCGCCGCCAGTTCGGGGCACCCCCGAGCCGGGATGTCTCACAGCTCCTTCAGTCGAACGGGCTGTCGCTGAATCTCTCGCCCGCGATCTGATCCGGCGACCTTCCGCAACATCGACGCGACCAGAATCGGGCAAGAGACGAGCGGGAATCCTCTACGGCCGAAGCGTCGCGCGGTGGCTGGATGGAATCATGACAAACTCCACAGTCACCTACGGATTCTCCGCCACCATGACGGCTCTCACCGGACGGGGCGACGACCTCGTCGACCTCGTCCTGTCGGGTCTCGACGAGGGCAACCCGGCCGCCAGCGAATACTGCCTCGTCTATCTGGTGAGCCGATCGTCGACCGATCCCGACGTCGTCCATCTCATCGAAGGATGGACCAGCGAAGCGGACCACCACCGACTCTTCGCGAGCGACGCCGCGCGATCCCTGGTCGCGAGGTTCGCTGAACTGCTCGATGGCGACTCCGTCTACGGAGACCTCGTTCCCGTCGGCGGCAAGGCGGTCTTCGCATGAGCGCGCGTCCGTCGCTGGACCCGGAACTCGCGGAGCTCCTCACGTCGCTCCCCGATCTCCCGGCGCTGAGTGCCGAGACCCTTCCGCTCATGCGTCCGTACGCGAGCACGCCCGTCGAGCCGCTCCTCGCGGCCCGTGATGTGGTGCGCCGCGAAGAGACCATCGTCGGCCGGGACGGCGCGCCCCTTCCGCTCACCGTGATCTCCCCGCGCGTCGCCTCGCACACGCGACCCTGCGTGCTGTGGTTGCACGGCGGGGGAATGGTGATGGGCGACCGATTCTCACAGCTGGACATCCCCCTCGAGTGGCTCGACGCGCTCGGCGCGGTGGTCGTCTCCGTCGACTACCGGCTCGCGCCCGAAGCGACCGGAACGACGCTGGTGGAAGACGGATACGCTGCGCTCCGGTGGATCGCGGACCAGGCCACCGAGCTGGGCGTCGATGCGAACCGGATCGTCGTGGCGGGCACCAGCGCCGGCGGAGGCATCGCAGCCGGGGTCGTCCTGCTGGCACGCGACCGAAGCGGCCCCGCCGTCGCAGCGCAGGTGCTCGTCTGTCCCATGCTCGACCACCGCAACGACACCGTGTCGGCGCGCCAGTTCACGGCGCCCGGCGTCTGGTCGCGCGAGTCGAATGCGTTCGCCTGGGATGCTGTGCGCGGCGGAGTCGGCGACGTCTCCTTCTACACCTCCCCCTCGATCGCGCCGGATCTGACCGGCCTCCCGCCGACGTACGTCGACGCGGGGTCGGCGGAGGTGTTCCGCGACGAGTGCGTCGACTACACGAGTCGCATGTGGGCGGTCGGTGGAACGGCAGAGCTCCACATCTGGTCGGGCGGCTTCCATGGATTCGACGCACTGTATCCGGATGCCGAGCTCTCACGCGTGGCTCGCCGCACACGCACCGACTGGCTGCGCAGGACGCTGGCGTAGCCGGTGCGAGCAGGCGCTCGCCGACCGCGGTGGTGCAGGATGGGCCTGTGTCACAGGCGACGTTGCAGACCGACCGGATCCGACTCATCCCGCTGAGTGATGAGCATCTGGAGCTCGAAGTGGAATTGGATGCCGATCCTGAGGTGATGCGCTACTTGACCGGCGACGGTCGCACCCGCGCTCAGGTCGAGAAGGCCCATGCGCTGCGACTCGAGACCGCCCGAGCGGTTCCGGGGCTCGGCTTCTGGGTGGGTTTCGTCGGCGACGAGTTCGTCGGCTGGTGGCTGCTGCAGCCCGCCGGCTGGGGCGAGGACACCCTCGTCCCGGGCGAGGCCGAGCTGGGCTACAGGCTGCTGCGCCGGCAGTGGGGCAAGGGGCTGGCGACCGAGGGAGCGCGCGAGATTCTGAGGCACGGATTCGAGGACCTCGGCCTGGAGCGCGTCTTCGCCCTGACGATGACCGTGAACGAGCGATCCCGGGCGACGATGTCGGCCGCGGGTCTGCAGTTCGTCCGAACCTTCCACGAAGACGATGACGACCGCGAGGGCAGCGAGCACGGCGCGGTCGAGTACGCCGTCACCAGGGAGGAGTGGGAGCGGCAGACTGCGCCGCGGCCGCCTACTCGCCTTTGAGCGTGCGTGCGAGCTTGAGTGTGCGTGCGACCCACTCCGCGTCGGCCACGAAGACATCTGTCAGAGATGCGAAAGGACGGGCGGAACGTCGCTGGAGCACGACCTCGAAGTACAAGCGGTCCGGCCGCATGGCGACGGCACCGTTCAGAACGGCGGCGGGTCGGGAGAGGAGTCCGGCTCCGGCGTGGGTGCGAAGGCGACGGTGCTCACCGGCACGTCGGTGTATACCCGTCCCGTGGGACTGGTCCATTCGAGGATTCCGCCGGGGAGCTGCCTCACCTGCCACGCGGTGTGGTGCTTGAGGATGTGGTGGCGCCGACACAGGTTCGCGAGGTTGCAGACGGCTGTGCGACCACCCGCGTGGGCGTCGCGAGTGTGGTCGAGGTCGCATCGGTGCACGGGCTGACGGCACCCGACGAACCGGCAGTGCCGGTCGCGGGCGCGAAGCGCTCGGGCGATGGCCTTGCTGGGCCGGTAGCGACCGACCGCGAGGATGGCGCCGCTGATGGGATGCGTCAGGATCCGGTCCCACCCCGGCGCGTGCCCGGCCAGGTGGCGGGCGGTGTCCGGATCGATCGGTCCGTACCCGGCGAGGTCGGCCGGACCGAAGTCCGCGCCAGTGGGACAGTGACCGGCAGCTGACGTGCCGTCGGGAACGGCGGTAGCGGCGACCGCGGTGACGGCGCGGGTGGTGCGGGCGCCCTCGGAGCCGGGGAGCAGCGTGAGAACCGGCACGGTGACCTGCACGCTCGCGCGGATTGCGGCGAGCCCCGTCGGAATCCGATGAGCGACCGGATCGGTGGCCAAGGCCAGGTCGGCGAGGATGTCGGCCCGCAGCTGATCCATCGTCCGAGCATCCGGCACGAGCTCACCGTCGCCCTCGCCGCCCCGCACCCGGTCGTCCAGCGCGTCGTCCCGGCCGTTGCGGGTCGGTCCTCCTCGCTCGATCCGATGCGCGAGGGCGGTGAGGCGGTCGTGGATACCGTGCGCGATGGCAGCCTTCAGGCCGAAGGCATGAAGGTCGGCCGTGCCGTCATCGCCATCGATGACCCGGACGCCGCGGAGCGCGACAGCGCGGTCGTGGCGGTCTTGCAGCGACGAGGGCAGGACTCGTTCGACGCGCAATCGGGCCACCGGACGGAGCCGCCCCGCCGTCACCGTCTGCGCATACGGCAGGATCATCGCCTCGTATCGCGCCAGGTCGTCCGGGTCGGCGAGGTGCCGCCCGGCATCCATGATCACCGACACGTGCGCGCGGGAGATGAGCCCCGCCCGCAGCGCGGCGTGCGTGGCGGGGAACCGCTCGGTCAGGAGTGCCGCGTCGGCGAGCTGGCGCTGCACCGTTCGGTCGGAGACCCGCAGAGCCGCCGCCACCTCAGCCGCGACGGATCGGTGCTGCAGGTCGGCCTCAGAACGATCGCGCACGACCGCCGCGGCATCCGCAACAGCCATCACCCCCGCCATCACCGTCGCCTCGTGCGCCTGCAGCGCCGACATCATCGCCCTGGTCGCCACCAGGTCGGACACCAATGCGTCGAGCGCGTCGGACGCCAGGTCGTCGGAGGAGGGCGCCGTGCGGGACATGTCTCCATCCTGCCACGCGCGTCGTACATATGTTCGAAACTATCCACCGCCGACGCTCCGCTGCACTTCTCGGGCGGAATCGGCTCGCGGCGGGCTTCGCTGGGAACAGCCGAGGCTAGCCGGGCCCGCCGCCGCGCAGGATGCCGTCCGGAATGAACTGGTGCGCCGTGTAGGGGCACGTGCCGTCGCGCCTGCGGTGCGGTCCGTACTGCCACGGCGCCCCGAAGCGCCCGACCGGCGCGATGGCGTCGCACTCGGGGCAGCGGGCGAGTCCGACCGCGATGTCGTCGCTCAGCCAGCGTGCGCGGACGACGACGACGTGCGCGGAACCGGGTGCATCCGATGCAGCGTCCACGGCCATGCCTTCCCTCGGGCCCCCGCGGGCGGGGAACGTTCGCGGCGATGTTCTCGCCACACCGAAGAGACGACGTACAAGCCCGGATATGACGCCGGTCGCGCAAGTCGGTCACGCGGCGCCCGTCGGCGTCCCGCGAGGATCGTGCTCGCCCCCGCATGGCTTCCGTCAGCGTCGGCGCCCACGCGTCGGCGCCGGGAGGAGTCTCGGATCATGACAACGGTACGAGGAGTCCGCGCAGCGGGCTCGATGACACATGAGCTCCGCGGGTCGGAAGACCGCGGGCCGACGTGGGGATCTCTCGAGGTGTGGGTGGAGCGCTACGGTGCAGTGCGGTATCGCTTGACCGTCCTCCCGCCCGGCATCGACGCGATCACCGGCCGCTGGGTGCGCGCGTGGTATGTCTGGTGCGGCGTCGGCCCTCTGATCGCGGCGGCGGCCGCGCTCGCGATGACGCTGCTGCTGCCGCCGGCGGCGGCGTTCGCGACGGCCGGATGCCTGTACCTGGCGGGATGGCTCGTCATCCGTCGCCGGGCGGGAGACGCCCGCCGGCTCACGCGCCGGCTGATCGGGGTCGACCTCGGCCGGTACGCCACCGATCGCGAGCGGGAGAGGTGCGGGCGCCTGCTGCGCGCGGCTGCGACGCTGGACGAGGCGGATCGCGCGGCGCGCGCCGGGGCGATCGCTCCCGTCGACCGCGAACTCGTGTGGGCCCGCGTGCACGAAGAGGTCGGTCGCCTCGCCGCCGCGGACCGGCGCCGCCGCGCGTAGGGATTCCGTCAAGACGTCGTCGGACGGACGCCGGGTCGTCCAGACTGTTCTGGTGCCCATCATCGACAACGCCGTGTACGTCGGCGGTCACCGCATCCAGAACCCCGAAAGCCTGGAGCTCACGTTCGAGTACATGCGATCGAAGGGCGGCATGGCGTGGATCGGCCTGTTCCGGCCGACCCAGGAGGAGATCCAGCAGGTAGCCGCCGAGTTCTCGCTGCACCCGCTCGCCGTGGAGGACGCGCTCAACGGGCATCAGCGCGCGAAGATCGAGCGCTACGGCGACATCCTGTTCGTGGTCCTGCGTCCCGCGCGCTACATCGACGCGACCGAGACGGTCGACTTCGGTGAGCTGCACGTGTTCGTCGGTCCCGACTTCGTCGTGACGGTCCGCCATGCCGAGTCACCCGATCTCGCACGCGTGCGCCAGCGGCTGGAGCACCAGCCGGAACTGCTCGCCCGCGGACCGGAGGCCGTGCTGTACGCCATCCTCGACCAGGTCGTCGACGAGTACGAGCCCGTCATCGACGGCGTGCAGAACGACATCGACGAGATCGAGGACGCCCTGTTCGGCGCGGCGGACCCCCGCCTGTCCCAGCGCATCTACGAGCTGTCCAGCGAGGTCATCTCGTTCCAGCGCGCCACCGACCCGCTGCCCGTGATGATCGAGTCCCTCCTGCGCGGCGGAGAGAAGTACGGCGTCGACGTCGAACTCCAGCGCTCGCTTCGCGACGTGCTCGACCACTCGCTGCACCTGCGAGACCGGCTGGCGTCGGCGCGCCCCATCCTCTCCAACGCTCTCACCGTGAACGCGACGCTCGTGACCCAGCGTCAGACGGAGACGGCGCTCCTCCAGAACGAGCAGGTCAAGAAGATCTCCGGATGGGCGGCGATCCTGTTCGGCCCGACGCTCGTCGCAGGCATCTACGGCATGAACTTCAAGCACATGCCCGAGCTCCAGTTCGTGTGGGGCTACCCGGCGGCGCTGCTGTTGATGCTCGCGACCTCGGTCGTGCTCTACGCCGTGTTCAAGGGGCGCCACTGGCTCTGAGGTGTGAGCCGCGCGCCGTCAATCGCTCCGCGGCGCCGGGCCGGTCGAGTCGCGGATCACGAGCCGCGTCGCGAGCGGCGTGTCCTCGGCGACGTTCTCCGGCTCCTCGACCGCGACGAGCACCTTCTGCATGATGAGCCCGCCGAGCGCCGCGAAGTCCTGACGCACCGTCGTCAGGGACGGAAGGAGGTATGCCGCCTCCGGCACGTCGTCGAAGCCGACGACGCTGACGTCCGCCGGCACACGCAATCCGCGCTCGCGCAGCGCCGACAGCACGCCGATCGCCATCTGGTCGTTGCCGACGAACAGGCCCGTCCCGGGGGTCGCGTCGATCGTGCGACCCAGCTCGTACCCGCTCGCCGCCGACCAGTCGCCGTGCCGCGGCTCGATGACCTCGAGCCGACTGGCGGCCAGCTCGTCGCGCCACCCGCGGATGCGCTCGATGGCATCCGGCGCGCTCGCAGGGCCGGCGAGGTGCAGGATGCGCGAGTGCCCGAGCTCCACGAGGTGCCGCACGGCCGAACGCGCACCCCTGTACTGGTCGATCGAGACGAGGTGCGGGCTCCGGCGCTGCGTCGCGGCGGCGGCGACGAGGGGGATGCCGATCTCCAGGCTGCGCAGCGCCTCGAGCACGGCGATGTCGACGACGATGAGCACGATCGCGTCCACCCGCTGACGCAGAAGCCCCTCGATGACGCCGCGCACGCTCGCCGAGTCGGCGTCTCCCGTGCTGATCATGTCGACGCTGTACCGCGCGGTGCGCGCAGCCAGGTTGAAGTGCATGGCGATCGACGACGGGCCGTAGTCGGGGACGCCCGGAGTGACCAGCCCGATCGTCCGCGTGCGGCGGGTCACCAGGGCACGGGCGGCGGGCGACGGGCTGTAGCGCAGCTGCGCGATCGCCTGCTGGACCCGGGCCCTGGTCGCGGGCCGGACGTTCGGCAGGTCGTTGATCACGCGCGACACGGTCTGGTGCGAGACGCCGGCCAGCCGGGCGACGTCGAAGATGTTCGCCGCCCGCGCGGCCCCGTCGTCCGAGGTGGTCACGTCACGCCTCCTCGACGTCGGGGCGTGCTACCAGGGCGAGGAGCGAGTCGATGGTGAGGTCGGCCGACGCCGCGGTCTCGACGATGCGCCCGTCGCGGAGGATCGCCACGCGATGGCCCACGCGCAGCACCTCCTCCAGCTCGGCGGAGATGAACATCACGGACATGCCGTTCGCGGCGAGGTCGCCGACCAGGTTCAGGATCTCGACCTTCGCGCCGACGTCGATGCCCCGCGTGGGCTCGTCGAGCACGAGTACGCGGGGGGAGAGCGCGAGCAGGCGGGCCAGGAGCACCTTCTGCTGGTTGCCGCCGGACAGCGTCCCCGCTGGCCGATCGAGATCGGCAGGGCGGATGTCGAGCGCCTCGACCCAGCTCGCGGCGAGCTCGCGCTGCCGCGCCTTGCGCATGCGACGGAGGATGCCGCGCTGAGCCTGCAGCGCGAGGGTGATGTTCTCCAGGACGCTGAGCTCGCCGATGATGCCGTCCGTGCGACGGTTCTCGGACGAGTAGGCGACGCCCAGCGAGATCGCCCGCCGCGGGGCACCGAACGACACCGGCGCGCCCGTGATGCGGAGGATGCCGGCATCCAGGCGGTCCACCCCCGTCAGCGCCCGCGCGAGCTCGGTGCGGCCCGAGCCGAGCAGCCCGGCGACCCCGAGCACCTCGCCCTCCGCGAGATCCACGTCGGCGTCGGAGATCCCCGGCGTGGAGGTCACACCCCGCGCGCTCAGGTACGGCTCGTGTGGCGCGTCGGCGCTCTCCCTGGTCTGCCGGCTCGTGAGCTCGCCGGCGCTGCGCCCGAGCATCTTCTCGACGAGGTCGATGCGGAGCAGCTCACGGGTGAGGTACTCGCCGACGAGGCGTCCGTTGCGCAGCACCGTGATGCGGTCGCAGATCTCGTAGACCTGATCGAGGAAGTGCGATACGAACAGGATGGCGACGCCGCGCTGCTTCAGCTCGCGGATCACGCGGAAGAGCTCGGCGACCTCGTCCAGGTCGAGACTCGACGTCGGCTCGTCCAGGACGAGCACCTTGACGTCGATGGAGATCGCGCGCGCGATCGCCACGAGCTGCTGCACGGCGAGGGAGTGCGTGCTCAGGATCGAGGACGGGTCGATCTCGAGGCCGAGCTCGCGCAGGACCTCGGTCGCGCGGGCGCGCATCCCGCGCCAGTCGATGGCACCGCGACGACGGGCCTCGCGTCCGAGCGAGATGTTCTCGGCGACGGTGAGGTTCGGCAGGAGGTCGATCTCCTGGTAGACCGTGCCGATCCCGCGGTGCTGGGCGTCGGCGGGGGAGGCGAGCCGCACCTCCTCGCCGTCGATCAGGATCTCTCCGGCATCGAGGCGCAGCGCACCGGTGATCGCCCGGATCAGCGTCGACTTCCCCGCCCCGTTCTCGCCCATGAGCGAGTGCACCTCGCCGGGGAACATGCGGAAGTCGACGCCGTCCAGCGCGGTCTCCCCCCGGAACCTGACGGTGGCTCCTGAGACCTCCACGACCGGACCCGAGTGCATCGGTCCCCACCTTATTGCCCGGGCGGTCGCGCGCCGCTCACCGTCGGCCCGAGCGCGCCACGATGATGCGCTGGACGACCACGAACAGGAGGAGCAGTGCGCCGACGATGATCCTCGTCCACGACGCATCCGCACCCATGAAGGTGATCGCGACCTTGATGAGCCCGTAGACGAGCACGCCGAGGAGCGACCCGATGACGTAGCCGCTGCCGCCGCTGAGCAGCGTCCCGCCGATCACGACGGCCGCGATCGTGTCGAGCTCCGTCCCGATGCCGTTCAGGCTGTAGCCCGCGCCGGTGTAGGCGGTGAAGATCACGCCGGCGAGCCCCGCGCACGAGCCGCTGATGACGTACACGAGCAGCTTGGTGCGGGCCACCGGCAGACCCATCAGCCGCGCCGATTGCTCGTTCCCTCCGATCGCGTACACCGTGCGCCCGAAGCGCGTGTACTGCAGCACCCAGAAGGCGGCAGCCACGGTCAGCAGCGCGATGATCCCCGTCGGGGTGATGTACCACCCGTTCGGCTGGTAGGCGATGCCCTCCGGACCGAGGTACCAGCCGCCCACCGCGAAGCGCGCGGACTGCAGCCACGTGATGACCGGATCCTTGACGCCGATCGCCTCGAGGCTCACCACGAACGCGAGACCGCGGGCCAGGAACATCCCGGCGAGCGAGGCGATGAACGGCTGGACGTCGAACACCTGCACCATGACTCCGACGAGGAGCCCTACTGCGGCGCCGCACACGATCATCGTCGGCATCGCCACCGCGGCCGGGACCCCGCCCGCGAGCATCCGGGCGCCGAGGATGCCGGTGAAGGCCATCACCGAGCCGACGGACAGGTCGATGCCGCCCGTCAGGATCACGAACGTCATCCCGACCGCGAGGACGAGCAGGTAGGCGTTGTCGAGCAGCAGCGACGACAGCATGCGGGGTGTGACGAACGTCCCGAAGTAGAGCTGTCCGGCGATGAGCATCGCGAGCAGGATGGCGATCGCGGCGAACACCGGGATCCACGAGGCGTGACGGGTGCTGAAGCGGTGGAGCAGCCTCGTGCGCTCGCGCGGGACATGGTTGCGGGTGAGAGTGGCGGAGCTCATGGCACCTGCACCTCCTGGCCGAGGCGGACGGGTTCGCCGGCGCCGGCGCCGGTCCGCGGGGGCGCGGGCGGTCGCGCCGCCGAGAGGCGTCTGACCCAGCCCTTGACGCGACTCGACTGCGCGAGGCACACGATGATGATGACGGCCGCCTTGAACACCGGCGTCACCGCGGGCGGGACGCCGAGGAACGTGATCGTCGAGGTGAGCGTCTGGATCGTGTACACGCCGATCACCGTGCCCGCGAGCGTGAACTTCCCGCCCGCGAGAGACGTGCCCCCGAGCACGACGGCGAGGATGGCGTCGACCTCGATGTTCAGGCCGGCGGAGTTCGCGTCCGCGGCCATGATGTTGGAGCTGTACAGGATCCCCGCGATCCCGGCGAGGAGCCCGCTGCCGGCGTAGGCGCCCCAGATGATCCCGCGCGAGCGGACGCCGGCGAGGCGGCTCGCCGTCGGGTTGATGCCCACCGCCTCGGTCAGCATCCCGAGCGCCGTGCGCCGCTCCACGATCGCTACGACGATGATCGCGGCGACCGCGACCAGGAACGCGAACGGCAGTCCGAAGACGTATCCCTGCGCCATGAACTGGTAGGGGGTGCTGTTGATCGTCGTGATGAACCCCTGCGTGATGAGCAGGGCGATGCCGCGTCCGGCGAGCATCAGGACGAGCGTGGCGATGATCGGCTGGATGCCCACCACCGCGACGAGGAACCCGTTCCAGACCCCGAAGATCAGGGTCACGGCGATCCCCGCGCCGATCGCGACCGCGATGACGCCGAGGTCGTTCGGCCGCGGCGAGCCGGCGATGATCGTCAGCGAGACGGCGCCGGACACCGCCATCAGGGCTCCGACCGACAGGTCGATGCCGCGCGTGGCGATGACCATCGTCATGCCGAGCGCGACGAGCATGAGCGGTGCGCTGTTGCGCAGGATGTCGATGATCGACCCGTACAGCTCGCCGTCGCGCACGGTGACGCTCAGGAACGAGGGCCGTGCGATCGTGTTCACCAGGATCAGGGCCACGAGGGCGCCGATCGGCAGCACCAGACGGTGCCTGAGCAACTTGTTCATGCCGCGCTCTCCTTCGAGTCGCCCTGCGCGATGATCTCGACCAGCTCGTCGACGTCGGTGTCGGCCGTCGTCGTGAGCTCACCGATCTTGCGGCGGTCCCGCAGCACCACGATCCGCTGAGCGAGCCGGAGGACCTCCTCCAGCTCCGACGAGATGAACACTACCGACAGACCCTCCGCCGACAGCCGCGCGACGAGCTGCTGGATGTCGGCCTTCGCGCCGACGTCGATCCCGCGCGTGGGCTCGTCCAGGATCAGCAGCTGCGGCGCCATCGCGAGCCAGCGCGCGAGGACGACCTTCTGCTGGTTGCCTCCGGACAGATTGCGGATGAGCGCGTCCTGGTCGGCCGGCCGGATGCCGAGCGAGGAGATGTACTCCTGGACGACGGCATCCTTCTCCGCGGCGGGGACGCGGCGCAGCCATCCGCGTCTCGCCTGCATCCCGAGGACGATGTTCTCGCCGACCGTGAGATCCGCGACGATCCCCTCCCCGCGGCGGTCCTCGGACGCGAACGCGAAGCGCTGCGCGATCGACTCGCGCGGAGTGCGCAGCCGGGTGACGTCACCGCGTACGCGCACCGTCCCCGTGTCGGCGCGGTCGGCGGCGTAGAGGAGCCGCGCGAGCTCGGTGCGTCCCGACCCGAGCAGACCCGCGATGCCGACGACCTCGCCGTCGAACACGTCGATGTCGACGGGATCGATGACCCCGCGGCGTCCCAGTCCGGATGCCGCGAGCAGCGGTGCGCCGGTGCGGTCGATCGCGCGCTCCGCGGCGTCGATCTCGTCCAGCGCGGCCAGCTCACGACCGAGCATCTTGGCGATGAGCTCGCCGCGGGTGAGTGCCGTCGCGGCGTACTCGCCGACCAGGCGGCCGTTGCGCAGCACCGTCAGGCGGTCCGAGATCTCGTAGACCTGATCGAGGAAGTGGGTCACGAAGAGGATCGCCACCCCGCGCTCGCGCAGCCCCCGCATCACCGCGAACAGCTGCTCCACCTCGCCGCGGTCCAGGCTCGACGTCGGCTCGTCGAGAACCAGCACCTTGCAGTCGGACACCATGGCGCGGCTGATGGCGACGAGCTGCTGGATCGCGATCGAGTGCGATGCCAGCGACGAGCGAGGATCGATCCGGAGGCCCAGGCTCTCCAGATGCCCGCGCGCTTCGGCGTTCGTCGCCTTCCAGTCGATGCCGAGGGGGCCGCGGCGCTCCTGCCCGAGCATGACGTTCTCGCCGACGGAGAGGTTCGCGCAGAGGTTGACCTCCTGGTACACGGTCCAGACGCCGGCATCCTGCGCGTCCGCCGTCCCCTTGAATATGCGGGCGGCGCCATCGATGTGGATGGTGCCCGCGTCGATCGGGTAGACGCCCGTGAGCGCCTTGATCAGCGTGGACTTGCCGGCGCCGTTCTCGCCCATCAGCGTGTGGACCTCGCCGGCGCGCAGGGTGAGATCGACACTCTCCAGCGCCTTCACCCCGGGGAACTCGATCGTGATGTCGCGCATCCGGACGACGGCGTCGTCGTCCTGTTCGACGTGGGTCATGAACCTCTGCCTTCGAAGAATGGGGGGATCGCGCGGGGAGGGCCCGCATGGCGGACCCTCCCCGAGACGGCGATCAGTACTTGCGGTCCGGGAGCGCGGCCTTCGCCTGCTCCGGGGTGAACGAGGCATCCGTCGCGGTCTGCGCCTTCGGCACGTCCTTGCCCGCGAGGATCGCCTTCACGGTGTCGGCCACGGTCGGTCCGAGCAGCGGGTTGCACTCGACGACGTAGTTGAATTCGCCGTTCGCGGCCGCCTGCAGTCCGTCGTGCGTGGCGTCGATCGTGATGATCTGGATGTCCTTGCCCGGCGTCAGCCCGGCCGCCTTGATCGCATCCAGCGCACCGAGCCCCATGTCGTCGTTCTGCGCGAAGAGCAGGTTGATGGTCTTCCCATACTTCTGCAGGAAGCCCTCCATCACCGTCTTGCCGTCGGCACGCGTGAAGTTGCCGGTCTGCGAGTCCAGCGTCTTGATCTGCGTGCCCTTGATGGCGTCGTCGAAGCCCGTCGCCCGGTCGATCGCGGGAGCCGACCCGGTGGTGCCCTCGAGCACGACCATATTGGTCGCCTTGCTGCCGAGGTTCGTCGCCGCCCACGCGCCGGCCGTCTCGCCCTCCTTCTTGAAGTCGTCGCCGATCCAGGCCTTGTAGAGGTCGCTGCTGCCGTCGATCGTGCGGTCCTCCAGGACGACGGGGATGCCGGCGTCCTTCGCCTCCTTGAGGACGTCGTCCCATCCGGTCGTCACCACCGGGGCGATGACGATCGCGTCGACGCCCTGGTTGATGAAGCTGCGCACCGCCGCGATCTGGTTCTCCGGCTTGTTGTCCGCCGCGTTGAAGATGAGCTTGAAGCCGTTCTTCGCGGAGAACGCGTCCTTCATCGACTCCGTGTTGGCCGAGCGCCAGCCGCTCTCGGAGCCCGTCTGTGCGAAGCCGACCGTGATGACCTTGCCGCCGCCGCCCCCCGACGCGGTGCCGCCGCCTGCGCCGCTCGCGCAGCCTGTCGCCGCCAGTGCCATCGCGCCGATGAGCGCGAAACCGGCGAGGATCCTCTTCTTCATCCCACAACCTCCTCGTCTGGGTCCGGCTGCGTCGCCGGGTGTCCTCTTGCCTCGGGCCGCTTCCTCGCGGCTTGCCGAAATGTTAGCGGTAACATTGCCCTCTCCCGCAAGAAGTGAGCGATAACATTCGGGTAACGAGGACGCCTATCGTTCGCTGATCGGAAGAAGAGGGTGGGCAAGAGTGAGCGATCACAATCGCCGTCCGCGCGGCGCCATCCTGCCTATCCGCCCCTCGACGGACGGGGACGCGTAGCCTGGGCGGATGGCCGACACCACTGCCCGCACCGCGATGGAGGTCGTCGACTGGCGCCGACGGGTCTTCGCCCTGTACGCCGCCGTCCGGCTCGCCGACGACCCGGAGGAGGCGCACGAGCTCTGGCGCATCGACCGCGACGACCTGATGGCTCACCACCCTGCGACGCCGCTCCTGCCTGCCGACCGCCTGCTGTTCGAGGGGCTGCCGATCGCCCCCTACGACCCCGACTGGCGGTTCGAGCTCCCGATCGTGCCCGCCGAGCCCGGCGGGTTCGAGTTCGCCACCGGAACCGATGGCGTGGTCCCCTTCGAGCGCGTGGGCAAGGTCGAGGTGCCCGACGTGGGCGCGCTCGACGTCTGGCGGCTCACCACCTATGGCGGCGGCCTGTTCATCCCCGTGCGGGACGCGCTGGCGGGTCGCCCCGGCGGCACGTACGGCGGCGGGCGTTACCTCGTCGACACGATCAAGGGCGCCGACCTCGGCTCGGATGCCGCGGTGGGGACGATCGTGCTCGACTTCAACTTCGCGTACAACCCGTCCTGCGCCTACGACCCGGCGTGGGCGTGCCCGCTGGCCCAGCCGGGCAACGTTCTCCAGGTCCCCGTGCCCGTCGGCGAGCGCTACAACAGCTGATCCCACCGCACGCTGAGCTCTCCCGCGATCGCGCGCGCCACGGCGCGGGCCTCGCGCCCGATCTGGAAGAGCGCGCCGGTGAGCGGGTTCGTCATCCCGACGAAAGGCAGTCCCGCCACCGGCGTGACCGTGCCGGCGCGCAGCGCGGCGACGAGGCCGACATCGATGGTGGGGGTGGTCCCGGTCGCCCGCGCCTGGGCGACCACGCCCCGCCGTGACGCCGGCCCGCTCCGACCACCACCACGTCGGCATCCATACCGCTCTCCCTCGACACGTCACCCCGCCTGTCGCGCGTCCGTGCGGCGACCGGCTGCCCGCCGGGCGACGGCCCCGGTCGCCACGGCCGAGATCGCCACGGTCACCAGAGCGCCGAGGATGATCGCGGCGTCCTCGCCCCGCGCGAGCACCCCGGTCTGGATGCCGAGCGTGACGGCTGCGACGGGAACCCCCAGCTGGCCGGATGCCGCGGCCCCCTGCGTCCACGGCAGTCCGGCCACCCGCGCGGCGAGGTGGGCGATGAGCGCGGCGAGTCCGATCGCGAGCCCGAGCCCGATCATGCCCGGATGGGCGATGAGACCGCGCAGGTTCAGCGACGCGCCGAGCCAGACGAAGAACAGCGGACCGAAGAACCCCTCCGTCATCCCGAACAGCTGTCGGGCGAGCCGGCGGGGTTCGCCGATGACGGCCAGCATGAGGCCGAGTGCGAATCCGGCGACCATCACCGAGACCGACGCGTACTGCGCGATCGCGGCGAGGCCGAACAGGACGAGGAGGCTGATGCGGAGCTCGAGCGCGAACGCACGCTGCTCCGAGAACCGGTGGAAGCGCTTGCGCGCGTCGGTCCTCCCGGCGCGGCGGAGGAGGATCGCCCCCAGGGCGGCGATGGCGCCGATGATCGCGCCGGCGATCGCGATCTGGGGGACGCGGCCGGGAGCCATCACGAGGGGGAGCAGCACGATGCACACGACGTCGGCGATGGCGATCTGCGCGACGAGCTGGGGCGTGGTGCGGGCGTCCACCCCCGAGGACTGCAGCATCGGGAGCACGAGCGCCGCGGACGACGACGAGAGGATCACGCCGTACAGGAGCGCGTGGCCGGTCCCGAACGCGGCGGCGAGCGCGATGGCCAGTACGGCACCCGCCGCACCGACGACGGCCGCGCCGATCGCGCCCCGTACGATCGAGGACCGGATGCGCGGATCGCGCACGGGGACACGCGATCCGACGAGCACCATCGTGAGCCCGAATCCGATGTCGGCGAGGAATGTGAGCGTGTGGTCGGTCGGGTCGATCAGCCGCAGTCCGGAGCTGCCGATCAGGAGGCCGCCGGCGATCTCGCCGACGACCACGGGGATGCGCCAGCGCGGGACGGCCGCGAGCGCGGGCCCGAGCAGGCCCACGCAGACGAGCAGGGCGAGGGACGTGAACGTCACGGCATCACGCTAGACCCGCCGAGGGCCGTGCGGCGGGCACGGCGTGCCGGTCCGCGCCTCGCCCGTCGGCCCGCCTAGCCCGTCGGCGCGCCTGGCGCGTCGGCGTGGGGAGTGACGATCGCGTAGCCCTCGCGCACGCCGTCCGTCTCGGTGAACACCACCTGCACCGGCTGGTCGGTCACGAGTTCGGTGACGATCGTGGTCGGCGGCCCGTTGCACGGGGCGGCTCCGCCCTGCAGCGTCGCGTGCGCGGCATCCGCGGTGCGCACCTCGTACTGGAGTGCCACGCCGCGGGTGTTCGCCGTGCACGCCGCCTGCAGGTCGTACATCCGGTCCTTCTTGGGAGCCGCCGACATCTCGTTCGTGGTGTTCGCGCTGCCCGTCGTCCCGTCGATCACCCCGCGCGCGAGCTCGTCGCGGGTCTTCTCCGGGATCGCGAGCGGGGTCGGGGTGGGGCGGGGGATGCGTCGGGATGAGGCGCTCGGCGCCGCGGTGGGGGCGTGGTCCGCGTACACCTCCACTTTCTTCCCGTCGAGCACGAACTGCAGGCCGGTACCGTCGGGGAACATCTGCCGGATGGTGCGCGGCAGATTCGTGTCCACACGCAGCAGCGCGGATGCCGGGAACGATCCCGCGGCGCAGCCGTACGCCGTCGTCCCGCTGATGATGTTCGTGTCGCCGTAGAGCTCCGCGGTCGAGGCGACCAGGAGGCACGGCTGCATCGACTCGGTCAACCAGCGCTTCCCGGAGATCACGGTGAGGCCGTGGAACTCGTCGAAGCCGACCAGGTCGACCGAGGAGTCGTTGAACGAGTAGGGCGTCTGGAAGTGCGGATCCATCTGGAGCGTTGCCACCCGCTGAGCGCTCGCGGGCTGCCCCGCCGCCCGCACCGTTCCCGCCGTGATGGCGGACGCGGCGACCGCGACCACGATCGCGACCGCGACGAGGGCGGCGACCCAGGCGAGGACGGCCCGGCGGGGCCGGCGCGGGGGTGCGGGCGTCGGGATCGCGGGGGAGGCGTCTGCGTCTCCGTCGTCGGGGCGAGCGTCGTGTGCTGCCACCGCTGCGACGAACGCCGCGGCGGGCGGCGAGGTCGGAGCCTGGTCCGCCGGGCCGGACGGCGCCAGATCCACGTCCCGTGCGACGCGCGGCCCGACGTCCGACGGCGACGGCGGCAGGCGAAGGTCCGCGTCGCGCGCGAGCGCCCGCGCCCCCGCATCCTCGAGCTCCCGCAGGCGGGCCAGCGCCGCCGGGTCGGCCATGATGTCGGCGTCGGGACCGTACGCGCGCGCCTGCAGGCGGCGGAGCTCATCCTCGCGAGGATCGTCGTCCGCGCTCATGCGAGAGCAGTCCAGCGAGTCGACACGGGTCGAAGTCTAGGCGGCGGAGCCGAGATGGCGGGCGAAGAATCGGGCGGCGTCCTCGCCGGCGAATCGGGGGACGCCGGTGTGGCCGCCCATGTTGGCGTAGAGCGTCTTCTCGGTGGATGCGAAGGCGTCGAAGAGATCGAGAGCCATTCCGCGGTCGTTCCCCTCGTCGTCCCACTGGAGCAGGACGTGCAGCGGGATGGTGACCCGGCGCGCCTCCGCCATGGTGACCGTCGGAACGTAGCTGCCGGCGAAGAGTCCGGCCGCGGCGATACGCGAGTCGATGGCGGCGAGCCGTGTGCCGATCGCGATCACTCCGCCCGAGAATCCGACTTTCTCGCCGATCTCAGGGCGATCGAGGAGGTCGTCCAGGGTGAGCTGCCACTCGGGCACAGCCCGATCGACGAGCGGGAGGATCAGTCGGTCGATCACGTCGGCCCCGGGCCGGTCGCCCGCGGAGATCGTTCGCCGGAGGTCCGCGCGAGCCTGCTCCACGCCGGGCAACGGGATGCGGTCCCCCGCTCCCGGCGGCTCGATGGCGACCGCGGCGAAGCCCTGCGCGGCGGCGCTGAGCGCCCGTGCGACCAGACGGGGGTACATCCGTCGGAGTCCGAACCCGCCGGGCTGGCCCATCAGAATGAGCGGAACCGGGGTGGACGAGGACGCGGCGGGCGGCGTCCACAGGATCCCGGAGAAATCGGCGAGTGCGAACTCACGCTCGACGATGCCGTCGCCGAGAACCTGTTCGGAAGTGAAGCGCATGGACGCCCCACGGTATCAGCGCCTGACTGAGCTCACCAGAGCAGAGACGACGACGGCACCGGGGGAGTGCCCCGGTGCCGTCGTGCACGGTCTGCTACTCGGCGAACGAGCCCTGCAGGTCGAGCGTGATCGTGACGTCCTTGCCGACCAGCACGCCGCCGGTCTCGAGCGCCGCGTTCCAGGTCAGGCCGAAGTCCTCGCGGTTGACGACCGTCTTGGCCGTCGCGCCGGCCTTGTAGTTGCCCCACGGGTCCACGCCGAACCCGCCGAACTCGAGCTCGAACGTGGCGGGCTTGGTGACCCCGCGGATGGTCAGGTCGCCGTCCACGAGGAACTCGCCGTCCTCGATGCGGACGCCCTTGGAGACGAAGTCGAAGGTGGGGTGGTTCTCGGCGTCGAAGAAGTCGCCGGAGCGCAGGTGGGCGTCGCGACCCTCGTCCTTGGTGTCCACGGAGGTGACGTCGACGGTCGCCTCGACGCGGGCCTCGAGCGGGTTCTCGGGGGCGACGATGGTGGCGTCCTTGACGCCGAACGTGCCGCGCACCTTCGAGATCATCATGTGGCGGACGCTGAACGAGACCTCGCTGTGCGCGGGGTCGAGCTTCCAGGTGCCGGCCTTGTAGCCGGGGATGTCGATCGTGGTGTCGGTCATGGAGTACCTCCGTATCGGGCCGTCGAGCGGCGTGCTTACGGGGGTCAACGGCACCTCTGCCGGATCTATTCCGATGAATGCAGATCGATTTCGTGCGCAGAGCTGCGGAGATGCGCACGATCTCGGATGCATCTGGCGCGCGGCATCCGCAGATCCGCACACCTCCGCTGTTGCGCGCGGCCGAGGTCGCGAGTTCGGCCGATTCCCGCCCCGGCGTGCTGGCGGGTCGAGGCATCCGGCCCCTAGTGTCGGTCCTGATGCGGACGCGACCGGGCCGGCCGCACGAGCCGTGGAGGAGCGCAGCCGTGTCGAAGTGGACGCCCGTCATCATCCTGGGCTGCGCGCAGTTCGTCATGGTGCTCGACAGCACGGTCATGAACGTGTCGATCTCCACGGTGGTCACCGACCTCCACACGAGCGTGGCTGCGATGCAGAGCGCGATCACCTTCTACACCCTCACGATGGCGGCGGCGATGCTGCTGGGCGCGAAGCTCGGAGACGTGTGGGGGCGGCGCCGTGCGCTCGTCATCGGGGCGGTCGTGTACTCGATCGGGTCGCTCGCGACCGGACTCGCTCCCAACATCGTCTTCCTCTTCCTCGGCTGGTCGGTCGTCGAGGGGCTCGGCGCCGTGCTCGTGATCCCGGCGATCGCCGCCCTGATCGCCGACAACTACACGGGCCGCGCGCGCGTGACGGCGTTCGCGGTGATCGGGGCCGTGTCCGGGGCCGCCGTCGCGGCGGGGCCGCTCATCGGCGGCTTCCTCACCACCTACCTGAGCTGGCGGTACGTCTTCATCGGCGAGACCGTCATCATGATCGTCGTCCTCCTGCTGGCGCGGTTCGTCGCCGACACCAGCAGGCCGGCCCGCGTCCGCATCGACGCTCCGAGCGTCGTGCTCTCGGCGGCCGGCCTGGTGCTGATCGTCTACGGGATGCTGCAGTCGAAGACGTGGGGGTGGATCCTCCCCGCCGCCCCGCTGCAGATCGGGAACGTCGTGATCGCCCCGTTCGGACTGTCGATCGTGCCCTTCCTCATCGCCGCGGGGGTCCTGCTGTCGTGGCTCTTCCTCCGACGCCAGCGGCACCTCTCGGCGACGGGACGCCCCGCGCTTCTCGACGTCTCGATGTTCGGGATCGCGCGGCTGCGCGCCGGGCTCAGCGTGCTCGGCGCACAGTACGCCGTGATCGCCGGACTGTTCTTCATGATCCCGGTGTACCTGCAGATGACACTCGGCCTCGACGCGCTGGAGACCGGCGTCCGGATCTTCCCGCTGTCGATCGCCCTCATCCTGTTCTCCGCGATCGGCACCGTGCTGACGAAGTACTGGTCGCCGCGGCGGATCGTGCGGGTCGGGCAGCTCGTCCTCGTGGCGAGCGTCCTGACGCTGCTCGCCTCCGTCTCGACCGACCTGCGGACGGTGCCGTTCGCGATCGGGATGTTCTGCGGCGGCGCGGCGCTCGGCCTCCTGGCCTCCCAGCTGGGCAACGTGAACATGTCGTCGGTGTCGGAGGACCGCTCCAGCGAGGTCGGCGGCGTGCAGGGGGTGTTCCAGAATCTGGGCTCGTCCCTCGGCACGGCGCTCGTGGGGTCGATCCTCATCGCGAGCCTGGGCTCGTCCTTCTCCGCCGCAGTCGCCGCGAGCGACCTGCCGGATCAGGTGAAGACCGCGGTGCACGACCAGACCCAGGGCGGCATCGCGATCATCCCGACCGCCAGCGTGCCCCGCATCGCGGAGCAGGCGGGCCTGTCCGCGGCGGACGGCGCGACCCTCCAGTCGCTCTACACGCACGCGCAGATCGGGTCGCTCACCACAGCCCTGTTCGCGCTCGCGCTGATCGCGGCCCTCTCGCTGTTCTTCTCACGGCACATCCCGAACACCGTGCTGCGCGGCGAGGCCGCCACCGCGACGCACGGCGGATAGCGGACCGGCGGTCAGTGCGACTCGCGCGCGACCTGCGAGCCCGAGCCGCCCACGAGGAAGTCGAGGTCGGCGCCGCGGTCGGCCTGGAGCACGTGATCGACGTACAGGCGCTCCCACCCCCGCCGTGGGCGTGCGTACCCGGCGACGGTCGCCTCGTTCGGCACCCGTGCGGCGAGCTCCTCGGGAGGCACCTCGAGGTCGAGGCGCCGGGCCCGCACGTCGAGGGTGATCCAGTCGCCGGTCCGGACGAGGGACAGCGGTCCACCCGCGGCGGACTCGGGCGTCACGTGCAGCACAACGGTGCCGTACGCCGTCCCCGACATGCGCCCGTCGCAGATGCGGACGATGTCACGGATGCCGCGCTCCAGCAGCTTGCGCGGCAACGGCATGTTCGACACCTCCGGCATGCCGGGATAGCCCTGCGGCCCGCATCCGCGCAGCACCATCACGCTGTCCTCGTCGATGTCCAGCTCGGGATCGTCCAGGCGCTCCCTGAGGTCCTCCACGCTGTCGAACACGACCGCGCGCCCGCGGTGCTTCAGGAGGTGCGGCGACGCGGCGGCCGGCTTGATGATCGCGCCTCCCGGGGCGAGAGTGCCGCGCAGCACGCTGATCCCCGCGCTCGGCTGCAGGGGCGCATCGCGCGGAGTGATGACGTCCGGGTCCCAGATCCGCGCCTCGTCGAGGTGGTCGACGAGCGGGCGTCCGGTGATCGTGAGCGCCGTGGGATCCAGCAGGTCCCGCACCTCGCGCAGGACCGCCAGGAATCCGCCGGCGCGGTACAGGTCGTCCATCAGGTAGTGGCCGGCCGGCTGGAGGTTGACGAGCAGCGGCACTTCGGCGCCGATGCGGTCGAAGTCGTCGATCGTCAGCTCGATGCCGAGGCGTCCCGCGATCGCGAGGAGATGCACGACGGCGTTCGTCGAACCGCCGATCGCCGCCAGCGCCACGATCGCATTGTGGAAATTGGCCTTCGTCAGGAAGGTCGACGGCCGCCGGTCCTGCGCGACGAGGTCCACGGCGAGCCGCCCGGTGTGGTGGGCGGCCTCGAGCAGCCGCGCATCCGGAGCGGGGGTGCCGGCGACGCCGGGCACGATCACGCCCAGCGCCTCCGAGACGAGCGCCATCGTGGATGCGGTGCCCATGGTGTTGCAATGTCCCTTCGAGCGGATCATCGACGACTCGCTCCGGAGGAAGTCGGCCTCGCTCAGCGTGCCCGCCCGCACCTCCTCCGACAGCCGCCAGACGTCGGTGCCGCAGCCGAGGGCCTCGTTGCGGAAGTGCCCGGTGAGCATCGGCCCGCCCGGCAGCACGACCGCCGGCAGGTCGACGGATGCCGCGGCCATCAGCAGCGCGGGGATGGTCTTGTCGCAGCCGCCCAGGAGCACCACGCCGTCGATCGGGTTCGCGCGGAACATCTCCTCCGCCGACATGGCCGCGAGGTTCCGCCAGAGCATCGCGGTCGGGCGCACCTGGGTCTCGCCGGGCGCCGTGATGGGGAGCTCGAGCGGGATGCCGCCGGCCTCGTAGACGCCGTTCTTGACGGATTGGGCCACTTCGGCGAGGTGGCTGTTGCACGGCACGAGGTCGGACCCCGTGTTCGCGATCGCGATCTGAGGACGCCCCTCGAACGCGCTCGAGGGCACGCCCCTGCGCATCCAGGCCCGATGGATGTACGCATTCCTGTCGTCGCCGGCGTACCATTCCGAGCTGCGGAGCGCGTCCATGCGATCCCCCTTCATGACACCGGCGTCTCTCTGGAATCTAGCCCTGCGGGCGCAGGCGAAGCCCCTGCATCCCGCCGTCGACGGCGAGGGTGACGCCTGTCGTGGACCCCGCGCGCGGGCTGACGAGGTAGGCCACCGCGTCCGCGACCTCGTCCGGCGAGACCAGGCGGCCGTGCGGCTGGCGTGCGGCGAGGGCCGCGCGCTCCGCAGCAGGGTCGTCCGCTGCCGAGAGGAGCCGGCTGACCCAGGGCGTATCGGCGGTGCCCGGGTTGACGGCGTTGACCCGGATGCCTTCGCGCAGGTGGTCGGCGGCCATGGCGAGCGTCATCGACAGCACGGCGCCCTTCGAGGCGCTGTACAGCACGCGCTGCGGGAGACCGGCGGTCGCGACGATCGACGACGTGTTGCAGATCGCGGCGGCGGAGGAGGCGCGCAGGTGGGGGAGCGCGGCGCGGGTCACGCGGGCGATGCCGACGACGTTCACATCCCACACCCGATGCCACTCGTCGTCGTCGTTCGCGGTGACGTCCCCCTGCGCGCCGATGCCCGCGTTGTTGACGAGGATGTCGATGCCGCCGAGTTCCGCGACGACGTGCTCGATCCCGGCGACGACGGAGGCGTCTTCGGCGACGTCGACGCGGACGGCGAGATCCGCGTCGGTCGCGGCCTCCGGATCGAGGTCGAACACGGCGACGCGCGCGCCGTCCTCACGAAGGCGGCGTGCGATGGCGGCGCCGATGCCCGATGCACCGCCGGTGACGATCGCGATGAGGCCCTGCAGAGGCTGTGTCATGTCTGCCGTCCTTCGTTCAGGCGGCGACGCAGCGCTGCCGCTGCGTGCCGAGGCCGTCGATCTCGATCTCCACGACGTCGCCGGGGGAGAGGTAGGGGAAGCGTCCGGACAGGGCGACACCCTCCGGGGTGCCGGTGAGGATCAGGTCGCCCGGCTCGAGCGTGAGCCGCTGGCTCAGCTCCCAGACGATCTCGTCGATGCCGAAGATGAGATCCGAGGTGCGCGAGTCCTGTCGCGGCTCGCCGTTGACCCGGCTGCGCAGCGCGACGTCGTCCGCGTCGACCTCGTCGGGGGTGACCAGCCACGGTCCGAGGGGGCAGAACCCCGGCGCGGACTTGCCCTTCCCCCACTGGCCGCCGGAGATCTCCAGCTGCCAGGCGCGCTCGGACAGGTCGTTCGCCACCGCGTAGCCGGCGACGTGCGCCCTGGCGTCCGCGGGGGAGGCCAGCGCGTGGACGGGGGAGCCGATGACGACGGCGAGCTCGACCTCCCAGTCCGTCTTCGCGCTCCCGGCCGGGATGACGATGTCGTCGTCGGGGCCGACAACGGTGTTCGGCGCCTTCATGAACAGCACGACGTGCTCGGGCGGCGTGGCCCCGGACTCGGCGGCGTGCGCGGCATAGTTCATCCCGATGCAGTAGACCGCGGACGGCCGCGCGATCGGTGCGCCAATCCGCAGATCGTCGGCGCCGTCGAGCTCGGGCAGGCTGCCTGCCGCCAGCGCGGCGGCGACGCGTGCGGGCCCGCCCGACGCGAGGAAGGCTCCGTCGATGTCCGGGGTGATGCTGCGGAGGTCGAGGGCGCGCGCGCCGTCGAAGACCACGGGCACCTCTTCGTGGACAGGGCCGAGACGGGCGAAGCGCATGATTTCCTCTCTGGTCCGAGGTCGGGGAGCCGTCGTGGCTCACAGGCCTCGAGTCTTCCACACAGCGACGTCATGTCGCAGGCAGACATCGGATGTCTGCATTTCACGACGCCTTCCGCAGCCAGTCCTCGATCCCCGCGATGTGCGCCAGCATGAGGGCTTCGGCCAGTCGCGCGTCGCCGTCTCGCAGTGCCACGAGGATGCCGCGGTGCTCTGCGATGGTCCGCTCGGTCGCGCCCTCCTGTGTGATGGCGCGCCAGATGCGCGCGCGCACGGTGCCGCTCGACATCGACTCGACGAGGCGACCGAGGTACTCGTTGCCGGCGGCCGCCACGATCGCGCGATGGAACGCGAGGTCGTGCTGGACGAGGGCCTCCACGCCGTGGGCCAGGTCGACGCCCTCGACCATGCGCTCGAGGAGCGTCGTCGTCTCATCGTCCATCCTGGCGGCGGCGAGGGCCGTCGCCGCGGGTTCCAGCATCCGCCGCACGCCGAAGATCTCGAGCACCGATCGGTCGGTGTGGAGGTCGACCACGAACGACATCGCCTCCAGGAGCAGCGCGGGTTCGAGGCTCGTCACGTACGTGCCGTCGCCGCGCCGCACATCCAGGACCCGGATGACCTCGAGCGCCTTCACCGCCTCCCGGAGCGAACTGCGCGACAGGCCGAGGCGGTCGCTGAGCTCCTTCTCCGGGGGGAGGCGCATTCCCGGCTGAACCTCGCCGGAGATGATCATCTCCCGGATGCGCAGGATCGCCTCGTCGGTCACCGCCATCCCGCCATGTTAGCCGAGACATCAGATGTATCGCGGTCGTGGTTCGACATGAGAGCCCGCGACCACCCCGCCCGCCGCCTGTTCGCGTGGTCTTCCCGGCCCGATCCCGAGAACGGGGGGTTTCCGACGCCGCGTCCGCGGATTTCCGGCATCGGCCCGACCACTAGAACTAGTGGTTCTGCGTCCGGACCATTGAGTCGGATCCCGTTCGCGCCGTTCAATGGGCCAAGACCGGTCGCCCTCCCCCAAAAACGGCGCCGAGTCAGTGAGGGACGCGGAATCCATCTCCCCGTCGATGCCGCGTCCCTCTTCTCGTGGGACCCGCAGGGGCGATCCGGCCGCGAACGGGCCGACTACAGGAACTAGGGGTTCTCAGGCCGTTCGCTCTGATGCGTGCGCTCGAATGCTTAGGCTGACAGTGCGACGCGGAACGGAGGCGTTTCGGGGGAGCGCCCGAGTCGGGAGCAGGGCTCGAGCGTGCGGGACGCACCGTGCACGTCGCGACAGCTCCTCGCCGTGGGGAACGGCGGGGAGACCACAGGGCCCCCGTTCGCGGGTCGGCCCGTCCCTGCGGGCGGACGCGTGCGTGACGCGACCGCCCGCAGGAGACCACGTTCGCGATCGCGCGCCCTCCAGCCACCAGAACTAGTGGCTGACGGGCGTCTCCAGCCACCAGAACTAGTGGTTTGCGGCCGACTCGCGTAAGCGCTCGCGGCGGAACGCGTCTCCCTCACGCCACGATCGCCCACGCAGGTCGTGACCGCGTCAAACCGTCCCCCGGCGTGCACCAGCGAGAGCGACAACCTTCATGAGCCTTCCCCCGCCCACCGTGTCGAGAGCCCCTTCCCCGCGGCGGATGCCGACCGCATGAGCGTGCGCATCGGGATCATCGACGACCATCCGGCGTTCGTCCTCGGCCTCAGCGCGATCCTCAATGCACAGCACGACCTGCAGGTGGTCGCCGCGGCGTCGACGGCGCGTGCCCTGGTCGGTGAGCGCATGCGCCTCGACCTCGTGCTGCTCGACATCGCCCTCTCGGACGGATCGTCGCCCGCGAGCAACCTCGAGCGCCTCGCCGCCCTCAAGGCGCCCGTCCTCGTCCTGGCGGGCAAGGATCTCGATCGCGCGCCGCTCGTGCAGCAGGCGATGGCGGCCGGCGCCCTCGGCGCGATCGCCCGCTCCGAGTCCGCCGAGCGGATCGTGGATGCGGCCCGGCGCGGCGCCCAGGGCGCGGTCGTGCTCGGGCGCCCCAACGGACAGCTCCTCGCCAGCGCCTACCTCGACCCGGAGAACTTCCTGCTCAGCGAGCGCGAGACGGAGGTCCTCAGGCTCTACGCCGGCGGACAGACCGCCGATCTCGTGGCGGCGGCCCTGTTCATCTCGCGTGACACCGTGAACGACCACATCCGCCGCATCCGCGCCAAGTATGCGGCGGCGGGGCGCGCCGCACCCACCAAGGTGGACCTGTTCAAGCGGGCGGTGGAGGACGGGCTGGTCTAGCAGCCGGGGCGGGCGTCGCCGGGTCCCGTAGAATCGGATGCCGCGCCCCCCGCTGCGTCACGCGCAGGCTCACCCGCGCGACCCACCCCCCCAGACCCCGGTCGGAGTCCGCGACTTGTGATCGGCGGCGGCCCGAGAGGACCGAGTGAACAGGACATCGTCGCGATCCGCTGAGCCGGTTGCACGGCACGGACGGCTGCGCTCGCCGCACCCCGCGGCCCAGATCGCGGTGATCGTCGGCGCCATGGCGATCGTCGTCGCGCTGGCCCTCGCCGGCACCGCCGCCTTCGCCCTCTGGGCCACGACGTCCACGATCGCGAAGAACGCGGTGACGCTCGAGAACACGGTCGAGCTGCCGCCGGACATGGGCGCCATCGAGGGAGGAGCGAATCTCCTCGTCGTCGGGACCGACTCCTGTCAGGGGCAGGATCTCGCCCTCTTCCCACGCTGCGCCCATGACGAGGGCGGCGAGCGCAACGACGTCACGATGCTCGTCCACATCAGCGACGCCCCGCGCAGGATCACGGTGATCTCGTTCCCGCGCGACATGCTCGTGCCCATTCCGTCGTGCCCGTCGCCCGACGGCGGCCGCTACTCGGCGATGAGCTCGCAGATGATGAACGCGTCGTACTCGTACGGCGGGCTCCCGTGCACCGCGCTCACGGTCGAGCAGCTCACCGGGGAGAAGATCCAGTTCGCCGCCGCCATCCGCTGGACCGGCGTCATCCACATGTCGGACGCCATCGGCGGCGTCCAGGTCTGCCTCGCGGGGGATGTCAACGACCGGCACACGGGCCTCCACCTCACCGCGGGCGAGCACGTCCTCAAGGGGGCCGAGGCGCTGCAGTTCCTCCGGATCCGGCACGGCATCGGCGACGGCTCGGATCTCGGGCGCATCTCCAACCAGCAGCAGTTCATGACGTCCCTCGTCCGGAAGGTGCAGAGCGGCGACGTGCTCTCCCATCCGTCGACGCTGTTCTCCCTGGCCACCACCGCGATGCAGCAGGTCACCGACAAGCAGCTCATCCTGAGCGACCAGCTGGCCAACCCGACGCGGATGGTGCAGATCGCGATGGCGTTGAAGAGCGTCCCGTACAAGGACATCGTCTTCGTCCAGTACCCGACGCGCTACGCCCAGGGCGACGGGCGGAGCAGCCGTGTGCTGCCGGTCACCTCCGCCGCCGACGCGCTGTTCGCCGCGCTGCGGGAGAACCGCGCCATCCGTCTCACCGGCAAGGCCAGCCAGGGGCTGGGGGTCGAGGTGAAGGGCGAGGCGACGTCCCCGTCTCCGTCCCCGAGCGCGTCTCCCGGATCCACGGCGGGCGCCACCACGGCGCCGGATCCGGATGCGAACGCGGTCGATCTGCCGCAGGAGATCGCGGGCACCACGGCGGCTCAGGTCACGTGCACGCGGCCGCAGCAGTAGCGTGCCGCTCATGACGCGTTCTCCGCGCACGCTGCGCTTCGTGGCCGCCTGCATCGGCATCGGGCTCGTCTCGGGCCTCATGTCGGGCCTGTTCGGCGTGGGTGGTGGAACGGTCATCGTGCCGCTCCTCGTGCTCCTCCTGCGCTTCGATCAGCGACTCGCGTCGGGGACGTCGCTCGCCGCCGTCGTGCCCACGGCGATCGTCGGGGTCGTCTCCTACGCGGTGCACGGCTCCGTGGCGTGGATCCCTGCTGTCATCCTGGCCGCGGGCGCGGTCATCGGAGCGCAGATCGGCACCTGGCTGCTGGCGCGGATCGCGCTCACCGTGCTGCGCTGGGCCTTCGTGGCGTTCCTCGCGGTCGTCATCGTCACCCTCTTCCTCGTCATCCCGTCGCGGGAGGCCGTGTTCGACCTCACGTGGCTGAGTGGTGCGGGCCTGGCCGTCACCGGCGTCCTGACCGGGATCCTCTCCGGTCTGCTCGGCGTCGGCGGCGGTGTCGTGGTCGTCCCGGCGCTCATGCTGCTGTTCGGCACGAGCGACCTCGTCGCCAAGGGGACGTCGCTGCTGATGATGATCCCCACCGCGCTCTCCGGAACGATCGGAAACGTGCGCAGGCAGAACGTCGACCTCGTCGCCGCCGCCGTCGTGGGTCTCGCCGCGTGCACCACGACCGCGCTCGGGGCGTGGATCGCGACCCTCGTCGACCCCTTCGTCGGCAACATCCTGTTCGCGGTGTTCCTCACGGTGATCGCGGTGCAGCTCGCCGTGCGGGCCGTCCGGCTGCGGCGGCGCGCACCCGCGGCGTGACACCCCTCGCCCCGGACCGCCCCGGGCTCCTCGGTAGGATGGCCGGGTGGCAGTGAACCCCGAGCTCGTCGGCCGTGTCTTCCCGCCGACGGCCCCTTACCTCGTGGGTCGGGAGAAGGTGCGCGAGTTCGCGCGCGCCGTCTTCGCGACCGATCCGCAGCACACCGACCCCGCTGCGGCGCGGGCGCTCGGCTATGCCGACGTGGTCGCCCCGCCCACGTTCGCGATGGTCGTCCAGGACCTCACCCTCCAGCAGCTCCTCGCGGAGCCCGAGTCGGGCATCGTCCTCGAGCGCACGATCCACGCCGAGCAGCGGTTCCGTTACTCGCGCCCCATCGTCGCGGGCGACGAGCTCGTCGGTCGGCTCTCGATCGTGGGCGTCCGCGCGATCGGCAAGGGCGCGATGGTGACCAGCGAGGCCGAGGTCACGGATGCCGCGGGGTCGCACGTCGTCACGGCGACATCCGTCCTGCTGGTCGGAGGGGACGAGTGACCGCCCCCGCCGTGGGCGACGTCGTCGCCGAGCGCACGGTCCACCTCACGCGGGAGTCGCTCGTGCGCTACGCCGGCGCCTCCGGTGACTTCAATCCCATCCACTACCGCGACGACGTCGCCGCCCAGGTCGGGCTCCCCGGGGTCCTCGCCCACGGCATGCTCACGATGGGTCTCTCCGTCGAGACGATCATGCCATGGCTCGGCGACGCCGGGCGCATCCTCGAGTACGGGGTGCGGTTCACCCGACCCGTCGTGGTCGATGCCGACGCCGGAGCGGACGTCACAGTGGTCGCCACCGTCGGCGCCGTCGACGCGGGCGCGGCGCGCATCGACCTGACCGTGACGCACGCCGACACGACGGTCCTGGGCAAGGCCCAGGTGCGCGTGCGGCTCGACGCCTGATCCATGCCCGACGTCGAACCCCTCCCGCTCGCGCAGCTCACGACGCTGCGCACCGGCGGTGCGCCGGCGCGGATGATCGACGCGCGCACGGCCGACGAGGTCGTCGCGGCGCTCCGCGAGGTCTGGGGCGGGGGCGACCCGTGGCTCGTGCTCGGCGGCGGATCGAACCTCTTCGTGGGCGACGAGCCGTTCGAGGGCACCGTCGTCCGCATCCTCACGAGCGGGATCGAGCTGCTGCCGTCCCCGCGCGCGGGGTATGCGCGCCTCCGGGTCCAGGCGGGGCACGACTGGGACGGCCTCGTCGCCTTCGCGGTGACGCACGGCCTCGCCGGCATCGAGGCGATGTCGGGCATCCCCGGCACCGTGGGCGCCGCGCCCGTGCAGAACATCGGCGCGTACGGACAGGAGATCGTCCAGACGCTCGTCGAGGTCGAGCTGATCGACGAGGCCACCGGCGACGTCTCGACCGTGAGCGCCGCCGAGCTGGGCCTGGGCTTCCGCACGTCGGTGCTGAAGCACCACTACGGCTCCGTCCCGCTGCGGCCCGGGGTCATCCTCTCGGTGACGGTCGAGCTGGAGGCGATCGGTCATGCCGAGCGCGTCATCCGCGGCGGGCAGCTGCGCGCGGCGCTGGGCCTCGCGCCGGAGGATGCCGTCTCCCTGGCCTGGATCCGCGACCACGTGCTCGCGACCCGCGCGCGCAAGGGCATGGTGCTCGACGACGCCGACCCCGACACGCACAGCGCCGGATCGTTCTTCCAGAACGCGGTGGTGTCGGCGGCCTTCGCGCGCACCCTCCCGGACGCCTGCCCGCGCTGGCCGGTCACGCCCGACCTCGACCCGGTGCGCGTCATTCCGCTCGCCGAGTTCGACGGGATCGTCCCACCGCTGCGCGGCGATCTGCCGGACGTCAAGGTGAGCTCCGCGTGGCTGATCGAGCACGCGGGCATCGGCAAGGGGTTCCGCCTCCCGCGCTCGCGCGCGGCCCTGTCGAGCAAGCACGCGCTGGCGCTCACCAACCGCGGCGGTGCGACGGCGGCGGAGCTCGCCGAGCTCGCCCGCTTCATCCAGGGCCGCGTGCAGTCCGAGTTCGGGCTCCTCCTGCAGCCCGAGCCCGTGCTCGTCGGCGTCGAGCTCTAAGTCCTCGCCGCGCCCGCGAGCGGGTCTGGTCAGGCGAAGAGGCGCTGGAGGCGCTGCACGCCCTCGAGCAGCGCGTCGTCGCCGAGCGCGTACGAGAGGCGGAGGTACCCGCTGGGACCGAACGCCTCACCAGGGACGACCGCGACCTCGGCCTGGTCGAGGATCAGGTCGGCGAGCTCGAGCGACGTGGTGGGGGTCGACCCGGCCCACTCCCGGCCGAGCAGTCCGCGGACGTCGGGGTAGACGTAGAACGCGCCGAGCGGGTTGGGCACGACGACGCCGTCGATCTTCGACAGCTCCGACACGATGAGGCGCCGCCGCCGGTCGAACGCCTGGCGGAAGCCCTCCGCCTCGTCCTGCGGACCGTTCAGAGCCGCGACGGCCGCACGCTGCGCGATGTTGTTGACGTTGCTCGACAGGTGCGACTGCAGGTTCGCAGCGAGCTTGATGGCGTCGGCGGGGCCGACCATCCATCCGAGGCGCCATCCCGTCATCGCGTACGTCTTGGCGACGCCGTTGACGAGGATGGTCTGACCCGCCGCCTCCGGGACGGCCTCCACGATCGACGCCGCCTTGACGCCCTCGTACACGAGATTCTGGTAGATCTCGTCCGAGATGATCCAGATGCCGTGCTCGACGGCCCATTCGCCGATCGCGCGCGTCTCGTCGAGCGTGTAGACCGAGCCGGTCGGGTTCGAGGGGGACACGAACACGAGGGCAGTGGTGCGCGGGGTGCGCGCCGCTTCGAGCTGCTCGACGGTGACCTTGTAGTCCTGCTCGGCGCCGGCGAAGACCTCGACCGGGATGCCGTCGGCCAGACGGACCGCCTCGGGATACGTCGTCCAGTACGGCGCGGGGAGCAGCACCTCGTCACCGGGGTTCACCACGGCCTGGAACGCCTGGTAGACGGCCTGCTTGCCGCCGTTGGTGACGACGATCTGCGTCGGCGACACCTCGAGGCCGGAGTCGCGGAGCGTCTTCGCCGCGATCGCCTCGCGCAGCACGGGGAGTCCCGCCGCGGGCGTGTAGCGGAAGTTCGCCGGGTCGTGCAGGGCCGCGGCCGCGGCATCCACGATGAACTGCGGCGTCGCGAAGTCCGGCTCTCCCGCGGCGTACGACACGACGGGACGGCCGGCGGCCTGGAGCGCCTTCGCCTTCGCGTCGACCTTGAGGGTCGCGGACTCGGCGATGGCGGAGAGTTTGCGGGACAGGGGGGCGCGTTCGGTCACGGTACGAGCGTAGCGCCGGCCGCCCGGCGGCTCACGGGCCACGTCGTACACCGCGGCCCGCTCCGCTGTACGCACCGGCGACCCCGTGACGTGGAGACACCCGGGGGGCGGATGCCGCGGGCTGCGGCATCCGCCCCCCGCAGAGTCAGTCCAGGTAGCGGTTGTAGGCGGGGACCGTGAGGAATGCGGGGAACTCCTCGCGCAGGGAGACCTCCCGGAACACCTCGGCGGCGTCGTCGAAGCGGTCGCCGTCGAACCGGTCGACCTCGCCGAGCACCCGCTCGATCAGGCCTTCGACGTACTCGCGCGTGATCGGCGTGCCGTCGTCGGTGGTGCGGTCCTGGTGGATCCACTGCCACACCTGGGAACGCGAGATCTCCGCGGTCGCGGCATCCTCCATGAGGTTGTCGATCGCGACGGCGCCGAGCCCGCGCAGCCACGCCTCGACGTAGCGGATCGCCACCGAGACGTTGCCGTGCACGCCGGCCGCCGTGATCGGGCGCCCGATGTGCAGGTCGAGCAGCTGCGCCGCCGTCACCTCCACATCGTCGCGCTGCCGGTCGACCTGGTTCGGCCGGTCGCCGAGCACGGCGTCGAACTCCGCGCGCGCGGTCGGGATGAGGTCGGGGTGCGCCACCCACGTGCCGTCGAAGCCGTCGCCTGCCTCGCGCTTCTTGTCGGCCGCGACCTTCTCGATCGCCCGCGCCGTCACCTCCGGATCGCGCCGGTTCGGGATGAAGGCGCTCATGCCGCCGATCGCGAAGGCGCCCCGCTTGTGGCAGGTCTTCACGAGCAGCTCGGTGTAGGCCCGCATGAACGGCACCGTCATCGTGACCTCGCTGCGGTCGGGGAGGACGAAGCGCGCCCCGCGTCCGCGGTAGTTCTTGATGATCGAGAAGATGTAGTCCCAGCGCCCGGCGTTCAGCCCCGCGCAGTGGTCGCGAAGCTCGAACAGGATCTCCTCCATCTCGAACGCCGCGGGCAGCGTCTCGATGAGCACCGTGGCCCGGACCGTGCCGTGCGGGATGCCGAGGTACTCCTCGCTGAACGAGAAGACGTCGTCCCACAGCCGCGCCTCCTCGGAGCTCTCGATCTTGGCGAGGTAGAAGTACGGGCCGCGTCCGGTGTCGATGAGCGCCTGCGCGTTGTGGAAGAAGTACAGCCCGAAGTCGACCAGCGACCCGGATGCCGCGATCGCCCGGCCGCTGCGGTCGGTGAAGCGCAGGTGCTTCTCGGGCAGGTGCCACCCGCGCGGGCGCATCACGATGGTCGGCGTGCGCTCCGCCGTGACCCGGTACTCCTTGCCCTCGGGGCTCGTGAACGACAGCCGTCCGCGGATCGCGTCGAACAGCGACAGCTGGCCCTCGATGACGTTCCTCCAGGTCGGGGAGGTGGCATCCTCCTGATCGGCCAGCCACACCCGCGCGCCCGAGTTCAGCGCGTTGATCGTCATCTTGGGGTCGGTCGGGCCCGTGATCTCGACCCGGCGGTCCTCGAGTCCCGGCCCGGCACCGGCGACGCGCCACGAGGCGTCCTCGCGGATGTGGGCGGTGTCGTCGCGGAACCGAGGATCGTGACCGTTGCCGATCTCGAAGCGGCGGCGCATCCGGTCGGCGAGCCGGTCGTGACGGCGCCCGGAGAAGCGGTGGTGCAGCTCCGCGAGGAACGCGATCGCCGGGGTGGTGAGGATCTCGTCGTAGCGCGCGCCGAGCGGCGCGAGCACCTCGATGGCCGGGCCGGGATGGCTGGTCTGGATGGGGGTCGTCGTGGGGGGGATGCCCGTGGCGGTGATGGTCATGGTCGTGTCCTGTCTGTGGGTCGCGTGAAGCGGAGGAGCGGAGGTGTCAGTGGAACTGGGCGGCCTCGGTCGAGCCGGCCAGGGCCAGGGTCGCGCTGTCGGGGTTGAGAGCGGACGAGACGAAGTCGAAGTACCCGGTGCCCGCCTCGCGCTGGTGCCGCGTGGCGGTGTATCCGTCGGCCTCGGCGGCGAACTCGCGCTCCTGGAGCTCGACGTACGCGCTCATGGCGCGCTCGGCGTAGCCCTTGGCGAGGTCGAACATCGAGTAGTTCAGCGCGTGGAAGCCGGCCAGGGTGATGAACTGGAACTTGTAGCCGAGGTCGGCGAGCTCCTGCTGGAACGTCGCGATCTGCGCGTCGTCCAGGTGCCGCTTCCAGTTGAAGCTCGGCGAGCAGTTGTACGCGAGGAGCTTGCCCGGGAACTGCGCGTGGATGGCGGCGGCGAAGGCGCGGGCCAGCTCGATGTCGGGCTCGCCGGTCTCGACCCAGAGCAGGTCGGCGTAGGGGGCGAAGGCGAGTCCGCGGCTGATGACCGAGTCGATGCCCGGCCGCACGCGGTAGAAGCCCTCGGTCGTGCGCTCGCCGGTCGTGAACGCGCGGTCGCGCTCGTCGACGTCGCTCGTCAGGAGGTCGGCGGCCAGCGCGTCCGTCCGCGCGATGATCACGGTGGGGACGCCGGCCACGTCGGCCGCGAGCCGCGCCGCGTTCAGGGTCCGGATGTGCTGCTGTGTGGGCACCAGCACCTTTCCGCCCAGGTGGCCGCACTTCTTCTCGCTCGCGAGCTGGTCCTCCCAGTGGATGCCGGCGGCACCGGACTGGATGAGCGACTGCGCGAGCTCGTAGGCGTTCAGCGGCCCGCCGAACCCGGCCTCGGCGTCGGCGACGATCGGCGCGAGCCAGTCCTGCGTGATCTCACCCGAGCCGACGGATGCCTCGGCGTGCTCGATCTGGTCCTGCCGCAGCAGCGCGTTGTTGATGCGGCGGACGACCGCGGGCACGGAGTTGGCCGGGTAGAGGCTCTGGTCGGGGTAGGTCTGGCCGGCGAGGTTGCCGTCGGCGGCGACCTGCCATCCGGACAGGTAGATGGCCTTGAGCCCCGCGCGCACCTGCTGCACCGCCTGGCCGCCGGTGTAGGCGCCGAGCGCGCGGATGTAGTCCTCGGTGTGGAGGAGGTTCCACAGGTTCTCGGCACCGCGGCGGGCGAGGGTGCTCTCCTCGCGGACCGAGCCGCGCAGCCGGATGACGTCCTCGGCGCTGAAGGTGCGCGCGACGCCGTCCCAGCGGGGATCGGTGTCCCACTCCGCCTGGAGCTCGGCGGCCGTCTGCGTCTGGTCGCCGCTGCGCAGGCCGCGGGGAGCGTGGATGGTCATGTCGTCTCCTTCGTCTGTCGAGGCCCCTGTCGGATGGATGCCTCGGGTGGTCGTGACTCCACGATGCGTGAAGTCCATACCCCGCCTCGACCGAATCGAGAGAGAAGTTTCGGGAAATTTCTGTTCTGGTGAGAGAATCGGATCATGAGAGCGCAGCCGGCCCCCGAAACCCCCACCCCGTTCGCGGAGGATGAGGACGTGGACTCCCTGACGATCGGCCGACGCATCCGGCAGCTGCGCACCGAGCGCGGCATGACGCTCGAAGAGCTCGCCGCTGCGGTCGGGCGCGCGCCGAGCCAGCTGTCGATGATCGAGAACGGTCGGCGCGAGCCGAAGCTCACCCTGCTGCAGGCGATCGCGCGGGCGCTGGGGTCGACGCTCGATGCGCTGCTCGAGGCGGAGCCGCTCGACGAGCGGTCGTCGCTCGAGATCGCGCTCGCGCGGGCGATGAAGGGGCAGACGTTCCAGGCGCTCGGGATCGCGCCGTTCCGCATCGGCAAGACGGTTCCGGATGACGCGCTGCGCGCGCTCCTCGCCCTGCAGGGCGAGATCGACCGGCTCAAGGACGAGCGGGCGGCCACCCCGGAGGAGGCCCGGCGCGCCAACGTGGCGCTGCGCCGGCTGATGCGCACCCAGAGCAACTACTTCCCCGAGCTCGAGGAGCAGGCCCGCGGCATCCTGTCGGCCGTCGATCACCCGGGCGGCCCGCTCACTCAGCGCACGGCATCCGACATCGCGGCCCACCTGGGCTTCACGCTGCACTACGTGCCGGATCTGCCGCAGACGACGCGCAGCGTCGCCGACATCCGCAACGGGCGCCTCTACCTGTCGAGTCGGCTGACGGCGAAGGGCGATCCGCGCACGGCGGTGCTGCAGGCGCTGTCGAGCCGCATCCTCGGCCACCGCGAGCCGACGAGCTACGCGGAGTTCCTGCGTCAGCGCGTCGAGACGAACTACCTGACCGGTGCGCTCCTCATCCCCGAGGCGCACGCCGTGCCGTTCCTCCAGGACGCGAAGAACGACCGCGCGATCTCGATCGAGGACCTGCGCGACGCCTATTCGGTGTCGTACGAGACGGCCGCGCATCGCTTCACGAACCTCGCGACCGTGCACCTCGGCATTCCGGTGCACTTCCTGAAGGTGCACGAGTCGGGCGTCATCACGAAGGCGTACGAGAACGACGACGTCAACTTCCCGAACGACCGGCTGGGGTCAATCGAGGGGCAGATGTGCTGCCGCAAGTGGACCTCGCGCGTCGTGTTCGACGTCGACGACCACTTCAACCCGTACTACCAGTACACCGACACGGGCAACGGCACGTACTGGTGCACGGCGCGGGTCGAGGCATCCAGCGAAGGCGCGCACTCGGTGTCGGTCGGGGTGCGCTTCGACGACACCAAGTGGTTCCTCGGCCGCGACACCCCCCACCGCGGGGTGTCGAAGCACTCGGTCGAGGTGTGCTGCCGCCGTGCTCCGGCCGACCTCGAGGCCGCGTGGCGCGACAACGCGTGGCCGAACGTGCGCACGCCTCGAACCCTGCTCGCCACGCTCCCCACGGGCTCCTTCCCCGGGGTCGACACGACGGACGTGTACGAGTTCCTCGAGGCGCACGCCCCGCGCTGAGCCCCCCGCCCTCCGCCCTCCGCGGTCCGTTTACGGACGGAACACGCCGCGCACACCGCGGCCCTCGCGGCGTGTTCCGTCCGTAAACGGTCGGGCGTGGGTCAGTGCTCGCCGGCGATCGCGTCGGCGACGCGGGCGAAGCCGGAGGTGCGGGACGAAGAACCGGATGCCTCGGCCCGGTCGGCGGCGCGGTAGGCGCCGTAGATCGCCTGCACGGCGGTCCAGCGCAGCGGCTCGACCTCCCAGTTCTTCGCACGATGACCCACCCACGGCAGGCGGGTCAGTTCGGTGTCGCGGCCCAGCACCAGATCGGCGAGGGTGCGGCCGGCGAGGTTGGTCGCCGTGACCCCGGTGCCCACGTACCCGCCGGCCCAGCCGAGACCCGTCGCCGGATCGTGCACGACGGTCGCGGACCAGTCCCGCGGAACCCCGAGCACCCCTGACCAGGCATGGTCGATCGGGACATCCGCCGCCGCCGGGAAGAATCCCCGCAGCAGCGAGGTGAGTGCCGCGATCGTGCGGTCCTGGGTGGTGCCGTCGGTGTCGACGCGCGATCCGTAGCGGTACGGCACACCCCGCCCGCCGAACGCGATCCGGTCGTCGGCCGTGCGCTGCGCGTACATGTACACGTGCGCCATGTCGCCGAGGGTGGCGCGGCCGTCCCATCCGATGCTGTCCCACGCGGCGGCGGGGAGCGGCTTCGTCGCGATCATCGACGAGTTCATCGGCAGCCACGTGCGGTGCTCGCCGCGCAGATCCGCCGTGAAGCCCTCGGTCGCCCGCAGCACGTGGGTCGCGCGCACCGTGCCATGGGCGGTCTCGGCGCGGCCCGGCACGATGTCGCGCACGTGCGTGTCCTCACGGATCACGACGCCGAGTCGCTCGACCGCATCGGCGAGCCCCCGCACGAGCTTCGCCGGATGGATGCGCGCGCAATGCGGATGCCACGCCCCCGCGAGTGAGCCGTCGACGGCGACGCGCGCGGCCGTGGCATCCGCGTCGAGGAGCTCCAGGTCGGTGGCGGGCCACTCCGCCTCGGCGGCGACGAACGCGCGCAGCCGCTCGAGCTGCGCGGGGGTGCGCGCGACGGTGAGCTCGCCGCCCTTGACGATGTCGGCGTCGATCCCCTCCGCGGCGGTCACGGCGATCACCTCGTCGACCGTGGCGTTCAGTGCGCGCTGCTGGGCTTTTGCGGCATCCCGCCCGTGCGTTGTCGCATAGCGCGCCCGACCCCCGGTGACGGAGTTGGTGAGCCATCCGCCGTTGCGCCCCGACGCCCCGAACCCGGCGAAGCGCTGCTCGAGAACCACGATGCGGAGGTCGGGCTGCAGGCGCTTGAGGTAGTACGCGGTCCACAGCCCGGTGTAGCCGGCGCCCACGATGCACACGTCGGCGTCGGTCGAGCCGGGGAGCGCGGGTCGCGGCGTGGGCGGGCCACCGAGACTGCGCCACCAGAACGAGACCTCGCCGTTGACCGTCATCCGCTCCCCTTCCGGCTGCCCGAACGCCGCCACGGTCCCACGCTAGGGGCGGCGGGCGGTGACAGTCTGTCCGCACCCGGGCGGACGCCGTGCGGTCTGTGTGGAGCGGGAGGGCGGCCGCCGGCGTGCGAAGACTCGGACCGACGCCGGCGTGCGAAATCTCGGACCGACGCCGGCGTGCGAAATCTCGGACCGACGCCGGCGGGCGAAAACTCGGACCGACGCTGCGACGCGCCGTGAGTGGTGCGACGACGGCGGCGTGTCGCGCGCGCGGTCCGTGATTTCTTACGCCGAGGCGGGGGGAGGATGCCGGGGGCGGGGCGAGACCGGGGCGGGGGGCGGGACCGACGGGTCAGGGGAGGAGGCGGAGCGCCGCCCACAGCTCGGCGCGGGCCGCGAACGTGCCGAGGTCGGTGCCCAGGAGGCGCTGCGCCTGCGCGACGCGGGCGCGGACGGTGTGCCGGTGCACCCCGAGCGCCGCGGCCGCCGCGTCGAAACGCGCGTCGTGCTCCAGCCACGCGCGCACCGTCTCCACCAGCGCGCTGCCCTCCGCGGCGTCCTGCCGCACCAGCGGCTCGATCGCCGCGTGCGCGAGGGCGCGGCCGGCTTCCGTGTCGAGGGCGTTGAGGACTCCGGATGCCGCGACCTCCGCGAACCGCGCGACACGCGGCGTCCCGCGGCGCAGCGCCGTCTCGGCCTCCGTCAGCGCACGCGCGAAGCCGCCGTAGGCGGCGGGCAGCGACACCCCCAGACGCACGTCGAACCGGTCGGCGAGTGCGTCGAGCACGTGATCGTCGTCCGCGGGGACGACCAGGACGAGGCCGCCGTCGCCGTGGCCGAAGAACAGTCGCCCCGGCGTCTCGTCCGCCCGCAGCTCGAGCCATTCCGTGACCGCGTCGCCCTCGGCTCCGGGCCCCGCGGCGGCCACCGCGAGCGGGGCGGCGGGCAGCCCGCCCCACAGGTCACGCGCGATACGGCGGGCGAGGGTCGGGTCGTCCGACAGCAGGGACTGCAGGACGCCGGCCCGCATCAGCGTGCGGGCGCGCGCGATGCCCTCGTTCTGCTCCAGGGCGAGCCCGGCCATGGCGATGACCGCGGTCACCACGCCGCGGCCCTCCTGGTCGAGCTCGCCCGCGGCGATCGCGATGACGCCGCGCAGATGACCGCCGCGGCCCAGCGTCTGCAGCGTGAACGGCGTGTCGCCGATCCGCAGCGCCGACCCGGTGCGGACGCCGCGGCGGAGCACCCCGGCGACCTCCGTCGACAGCAGGGCGGCGGTCGTGGCATCCACGGCACCGGCCGGATGCTCGTTGGCGAGGTGCCCGGCCGTGTCGAACAGACCCACCCACGCATCGAGCTGCCGGGCGAGCTCGGCGAGGGTCGCGGTGAGACCGTCGGGCCGGAGCGCGGCGAGCGCGATCGCGCGCTGCGCCGCGAGGGCCCAGCTGCGCCGGGCGTACGCCTGCGCGGCGATGGCCTCTGCGTTGGCGCGGGCGACGGCGATGAACGGCGTCCGGTACGGCACCTCGAACAGCGGCATCCGCGCCGACCGGCATGCCGCGATCAGCAGCGGCGGCACGCCCGCGCGCACCACCTCGGTGCCGAATCCGAGCGCCAGGACCCCGCGCAGGGTCAGGCGTCGCACGTACTCCGAGAAGACGGAGGGATCGTCCGTCCCGACGAACTGCGTGCCGGTGGTCAGGAGCGCGAGGCCGTCGGACAGGAACGGCGTGGGGTCGAGGAGATCCGAGTTGTGCACCCAGCGGACGGGCTGATCGAGGGCTCCGGGGGCGAGCTCGCTCTCGTCGAACGCGAGCTGCAGGCGCAGGCCCGGCCGTGCGAGGAGGGCGCGCAACGTGGGGGTGTCGGCATCCGCCACGGCGCACCTCCTGTACTCGGCGTACAACTGTCGATCAAGAATGTACAGCAGGGCGAGTGCGCGGGAGGCGTGGCATCCCTACGCTCGCGAACATGAGCATCGCGGACACTCTCGTTCCCGTCGGCGGCCCCACCCTCCCGCAGGAGCGTCGCCTCGTCACGGCCATCCCCGGCCCCCGGTCACAGGAGCTGCTCGACCGCAAGGCCTCCGCGGTCGCCGCGGGCGTCGGCCATACCGTTCCGATCGCCGCCGTGGCGGCCGGCGGGGGCGTCGTCGTCGACGCCGACGGCAACTCGCTCATCGACCTCGGGTCGGGCATCGCGGTGACCACGGTCGGCAATGCGCATCCCAAGGTCGTCGCGGCGGTGCAGGAGCAGGTCGCGCAGTTCACCCACACGTGCTTCATGATCTCGCCGTACGAGTCGTACGTCGCGGTCGCGGAGGCCCTCAACCGCATCACCCCCGGCGACCACGCCAAGAAGAGCGCGCTGTTCAACTCCGGCGCCGAGGCCGTCGAGAACGCGGTGAAGATCGCCCGCAAGTACACCAAGAAGCAGGCCGTCGTCGCGTTCGACCACGGCTACCACGGGCGCACGAGCCTCACCATGGCGCTCACGGCCAAGGCGATGCCCTACAAGAGCGGCTTCGGTCCGTTCCCGTCCGAGATCTACCGCGCGCCGCTCTCCTATCCGTTCCGCGACGGACTCAGTGGGGCAGAGGCCGCGAAGCGCGCGATCTCCCTCATCGAGAAGCAGGTCGGCGCCGACAACCTCGCGGCCGTCATCATCGAGCCCATCCAGGGCGAAGGCGGGTTCATCGTCCCGGCGGACGGCTTCCTCCCCGCGCTCGTCGAGTGGTGCCGCGCGAACGACGTCGTCTTCATCGCCGACGAGGTGCAGAGCGGCTTCGCCCGCACCGGGAGCATGTTCGCGAGCGAGCAGTTCGGCATCGTGCCCGACCTCATCACGACGGCCAAGGGCATCGCCGGCGGCCTTCCGCTCGCCGCGGTCACCGGCCGCGCCGAGATCATGGATGCGTCCCACACCGGCGGCCTCGGCGGCACCTACGGCGGCAACCCCGTCGCGTGCGCCGCGGCGCTCGCCGCGATCGACGTCTTCGAGAACGACGGCGTCATCGAGCGGGCGCGCGAGATCGGCGACATCCTCGTCTCGCGCCTGACGGCCCTGCAGGCGGGCGACCCCCGCGTGGGAGACGTCCGCGGCCGCGGCGCCATGGTCGCGGCGGAGTTCGTCGACCCCGCGACGGGCGAGCCCGACGCCGCGCTCACCGGCGCGGTGGCCAGGGCCTGCATCGCCGCGGGCGTCATCGTCCTCACGTGCGGTACCTACGGGAACGTGATCCGTTTCCTGCCGCCCCTCTCGATGCCCGACGAGCTGCTCCACGAGGGCCTCGACGTCGTCGCATCCGCGCTCGCTGCGCACTAGCGGCGTCGCCGGCGCCGGCATCCGGTCCGCTCGTCGACCGGACGGCGCACGGCCGGCCGTGCCCCGCAGCATCCCCGCACCAATGAAGGAGCCAAGGAATGACCGAGATCACCCGTGACGTCGTCGTCATCGGAGCAGGAGCGGCGGGAACGACCGCCGCGAACGAACTGAAGAAGGCCGGGCTCTCCGTCGCCGTGCTCGAGGCGCGCGACCGGGTCGGCGGCCGCGTCTGGACCGACTCCATCGAGGGCGCGATGCTCGAGATCGGCGGCCAGTGGGTCTCGCCCGACCAGGACGCGCTCATCGAGACGGTGGCCGAGCTGGGGCTCGAGACCTTCAGCCGCTATCGCGACGGCGACAGCGTCTACGTCGGCCCCGACGGCGCGGTCACCCGGTTCACGGGTGACGTGTTCCCGGTCGGCCCCGAGACGGAGCGCGTGATCACCGAGATCACCGAGCGCCTCGACGCGATGGTCGCCGAGATCGACCCCGACCGTCCGTGGGAGCACGAGAAGGCGGCCGAGTGGGATCGCATCTCATGGGATGCCTGGCTGCGCGCGCAGACCGATGACGACGAGGCGGTGCGCAACCTCGCGTTCGCCACGGGCTCGGCCATGCTGACGAAGCCCACCCACACGTTCTCGCTCCTGCAGTCGCTGCTGATGGCCGCGTCGGCGGGCTCCTACTCGCACCTGGTCGACGCCGACTTCATCCTCGACAAGCGCGTCGTGGGCGGTCTCCAGCAGGTGCCGCTCCTGCTCGCCGAGCGCCTCGGCGACGACGTGTTCCTGGGCCAGCCGGTGCGCACCCTGGAGTGGTCCGACTCGGGCGTCACGGCCGTCGCGGACGGAATGACGGTGCACGCGCGGTACGCGATCCTCGCGCACGCGCCCGTGCTGTATGAGCGCATCTCCTTCGTGCCGCCCCTGCCGCGGCGGCAGCACCAGCTGCACCAGCACCTCTCGATGGGCTTCGTCATCAAGGTGCACGCCGTGTACGACCGTCCGTTCTGGCGCGAGCAGGGGCTCTCCGGCACCGCGTTCAGCCCGTACGAGCTCTCGCACGAGGCGTACGACAACACCAACCACGGCGACGAGCGCGGCACCCTCGTCGGGTTCGTGTCCGACCAGAACGCGGACGACGTCTTCCGCCTCTCCGCCGAGGAGCGCAAGGAGCGGATCCTCGAGTCGCTGTCGCACTACTACGGTCCCGAGGCCAGGAACCCGATCGTGTACTACGAGAGCGACTGGGGCAGCGAGGAGTGGACGCGCGGCGCCTATGCCGCGAGCTTCGACATGGGCGGCCTCCACCGGTACGGCTCCGACCTGCGCACACCTGTCGGTCCGATCCACTTCGCCTGCAGCGACATGGCGGGCGCCGGATACCAGCACGTCGACGGGGCGATCCGCATGGGCCGCCACGCCGCCGCCGCCATCGTCGAGAGCGCCCAGCGATGAGCGGGCGGATCGTCGTCGGCTACACCGCCACCAAGGCGGGCGCCGACGCCGTCGCGCTCGGCTCGCGGCTCGCGGTCGCGTCCGGTGCCTCCCTCGACCTGGTGCTCGTCCTCCCGAACGAGGAGCGCAGTGTCATCACCCCGCCCGATCCCGGGTACGAGCGGTACCTGCGCGGGCAGGCCGAGCAGTGGCTCGCCGGCGCCGCGGACATGGTCCCGGCATCCGTCGAGCACCGCGAGCACGTCCGCTACGCCGAGTCGTTCGCCGAGGGTCTCACCGCCGTGGCCGACGAGATCGGCGCGGCGCTGATCGTCGTCGGCACCGCCCAGGGGGGAGCGCGCGGACGCCACACCATCGGCTCCACCTCGACGGAGCTGCTCCACTCGTCGGACGTGCCGGTCGTCCTGGCGCCCAAGGGATCGCGCAAGACGGATGCCTCGGCCGCCGTCCCGCGCATCACCGTCGCGGTCGGCACCCGGCCGGGGGCGGAGGCGCTGCTGCAGACCGCGGCCAGCCTCGCCACCTCGACCGGCGCCGCCGTGCGGCTGCTGTCGCTCGTGACGGTCGACCTCCCGCCGACGGTGGACACGGGGGTCATCCGGCTCGCCGGCGCGGCGCACGCGGACGACGTGCTCGCCCGCGCGAAGGCCGAGCTCTCCGCCGACGTGCCGACCGAGGTCGTCGTCGCCCGCGGCGACAGCATCGAGACCGCCGTGCGCGGGATCGAGTGGCTTCCCGGCGAGCTGGTGCTGGTCGGCTCGAGCCGACTCGCGCAGCCGCGCCGCCTCTTCCTCGGCTCGACGGCCGCCAAGATGCTCCGTGAGCTCCCCGTCCCGATGATCGTCGTCCCCCGCGCGCTCGGCCCCTCCGTGCCGGGCGCCACGCACCCCGAGGAGGGCGGCCGATGAGCGGTCACGAGGGCGCGGCGCTCGCGCCGACGACCGACCAGGTCGAGGGCGGTCTGTCGAAGAAGGGCCTGTCGGCCGGGACGGTGGGCCTCATCGGCGCCGTCGTCATCGGCATCTCGTGCATCGCCCCGGCGTACACGCTGACCGCGGCGCTCGGGCCCACCGTGTCGGAGGTCGGGCTCCAGGTCCCCGCGATCATCCTCGTCGGGTTCATCCCGATGCTCCTGGTCGCGTTCGGCTATCGCGAGCTGAACAACCGGATGCCCGACTCGGGCACCTCTTTCACGTGGGCGTCGCGCGCCTTCGGTCCGTGGATCGGCTGGATGGCGGGGTGGGGGCTCATCGCCGCCACGATCCTGGTGCTGTCCAATCTCGCCGGGATCGCGGTGGACTTCCTGTTCCTGCTCATCGCGCAGGTGACCGGCACGTCGTCGATCGCCGACCTCGCGTCGAATCCCTTCATCAACGTGACGGTCTGCCTGCTGTTCATGCTCGGGGCGACCCTCGTGTCGTATCGCGACATGCAGACGACGCAGAAGCTGCAGTACTTCCTCGTGGGCTTCCAGGTGCTCGTGCTGCTCGTGTTCGCGGGCGGCGCGATCGTCGAGATGCTGAACGGCAACGCGTTCGATGCGACGCCGTTCGACTGGTCGTGGTTCAACCCGTTCGCGGTGTCCTCGTTCAGTGCGTTCGCCGCGGGGCTGTCGCTCTCCATCTTCATCTTCTGGGGCTGGGACGTCACCCTCACCATGAACGAGGAGACGAAGGATCCCGACAAGACCCCCGGGCGCGCCGCGACCATCACCGTCGTGACGATCGTGAGCCTCTACCTCCTCCTGTCGGTCGCGCTCCTCATGTTCGCCGGGACGGGCAAGGGGGAGTTCGGCCTCGGCAACCCCGACATCCAGGACAACGTGTTCTTCGCGCTCGCCGGGCCCATCCTCGGCCCGCTCGCGTTCCTCGTGTCGCTCGCGGTGCTGACGAGCTCGGCCTCGTCGCTGCAGTCCACCTTCGTCTCGCCCGCGCGCACGCTGCTCGCCATGGGTCATTACGAGGCGCTGCCGAAGAAGTTCGCGACGGTCAGCCCGCGGTTCTTCACCCCCGGGTACGCGACGGTGGTGTCGGCGGTCGTGGCATCCGTCTTCTACGCGGTGATGCGGTTCGTCAGTGAGAACGTTCTGTGGGACACGATCACGGCGCTCGGCATGATGATCTGCTTCTACTACGGACTCACCGCGTTCGCGTGCGTCTGGTACTTCCGCAAGCAGTGGTTCGACTCGGTGCGGAACGTCTTCTTCATGTTCCTCTTCCCGCTCGTCGGCGGCGTGATCCTCGGGGTCCTGTTCGTGTCCACGCTCGTCGACAGCATGGACCCCGAGTACGGGAGCGGATCCAACGTGTTCGGGGTCGGGCTGGTGTTCGTCCTCGGAATGGGCGTCATCCTCATCGGCATCGGGATCATGATCTGGCAGGCCGTGACGCGGCCGGCGTTCTTCCGGGGCGAGACGCTCTCGAAGGATGCGCCGGCGAGCCTCCGCCGCAGGGTCGCCTAGGACATCGTCGTGCCGGAATCACGCAAGAGGGAGAGATGCGCATGAGTGCTCAGCAGGAGAAGGAGCTCCTCGAACAGGTCCCCACGGGGCTGTTCATCGCGGGGGAGTGGGTGGATGCCGAGGGCGGCCGCACGTTCGACGTGCACGATCCGGCGACCAACGCGGTGATCCGCTCGATCGCCGACGCGAGCCCGGCCGACGGCATCCGCGCCCTCGACGCGGCGGTCGCCGCGCAGGACGAGTGGGCCGCCACCGCGCCGCGCGTGCGCAGCGACATCCTGCGGCGCGCGTGGGAGCTGCTGCAGGAGCGCAAGGAGGATGCCGCGCTCCTGATGACGCTGGAGATGGGCAAGCCGCTCGCCGAGGCGCGCGGCGAGGTCGCCTACGGCGGGGAGTTCCTCCGCTGGTTCAGCGAGGAGGCGGTCCGCATCAGCGGCCGTTACGGCACCAACCCCGAGGGCACCGGCCGCATGGTCGTGTCACAGCGGCCGGTCGGTCCGTCCTTCTTCATCACGCCGTGGAACTTCCCGCTGGCGATGGCGACCCGCAAGATCGCGCCCGCGCTCGCCGCCGGCTGCACAGTCGTGATCAAGCCCCCGGCCCTCACGCCGCTGTCGACGATCTTCCTGGTCAAGCTCCTCGAGGAGGCGGGGCTCCCCAAGGGGGTCGTCAACGTCGTCGCGACGAGCTCCTCGAGCAAGCTGTCCGGCCCGATCATCGCCGACCCGCGGCTGCGCAAGCTGTCGTTCACCGGCTCCACCGAGGTGGGCCGCAAGCTCATCGCGCAGGCCGCCGAGGGCGTGCTGCGGGTCTCGATGGAGCTCGGTGGCAACGCCCCGTTCGTCGTGTTCGAGGACGCCGACCTCGACAAGGCGGTCGACGGCGCGATGGCGGCGAAGTTCCGCAACATCGGCCAGGCCTGCACCGCCGCGAACCGCTTCATCGTGCACGAGTCCGTCGCAGAGGCGTTCGCCGACAAGGTGACCGCTCGGGTCAAGGCGATGAAGATCGGCCGGGGCACGGAGGACGGCGTGGCGATCGGGCCGCTCATCGACCAGGATGCCGTGGCCAAGGCCGTCGAGCTCGTCGACGACGCGGTCACCCGCGGCGCGACGCTCCGCACGGGCGGATCGGCGATCGAGGGCGAGGGCACGTTCTTCGAGCCCACCGTGATCGCTGACGTGCAGGCGGGGAGCGATATCCTCCGCGAGGAGATCTTCGGGCCGGTGCTGGCGATCGCCACCTTCGGCGACGAGGACGAGGCCGTGCGGCTCGCGAACGACACCGAGTACGGGCTGGTGTCGTACGTGTACACCCAGGACCTCGCCCGCGGGCACCGCATGATCGACCGTCTGGAGACCGGGATGATGGGTCTGAACGTCGGCGTGGTCTCCAACGCCGCGGCACCGTTCGGCGGCGTCAAGCAGTCCGGCGTCGGGCGCGAGGGCGGCCTCGAGGGCATCCACGAATACCTGTCCACCAAGTACACGCTGATCCCCGCCGACTGAGCGGGAACGAGGGAGCACCCATGAGCGACTACGCCGTCGTCAACCCCGCCACCGGCGAGACCCTGGCGACCTACGACACCTTCACCGACGCGCAGGCGGAGGCCGCGGTCACGGCTGCGGCATCCGCGTACGAGACCTGGTCGGAGACGCCCGTCGCGGAGCGCGCGGCGCTCGTCCGCCGTGTCGCGGAGCTGCACCGCGAGCGTCGCGACGAGCTCGCCGCGATCATCGTGCGCGAGATGGGCAAGCCGCTGTCCGCGGCCCTGGGGGAGGTCGACTTCGCCGCCGACATCACGCAGTTCTACGCCGACAACGCCGAGAAGATCACGGCCGACCAGCCGATCGACATCCTGGGCGAGGGCACCGCGGTGATCCGCAAGGCTCCGATCGGCGTGCTCCTGGGGATCATGCCGTGGAATTTCCCGTACTACCAGGTGGCCCGCTTCGCGGCGCCCAACCTCGTGCTCGGCAACACGATCCTGCTCAAGCACGCGCCGCAGTGCCCGGAGTCGTCGGCCGCGATCGAGGCGATGTACCGCGACGCGGGGCTCCCGGCCGGGGCCTACGTCAACCTGTACGTCACCAACGACCAGGCCGCGACGATCATCGCGGACCCGCGCGTGCAGGGCGTGTCGGTGACCGGCTCGGAGCGCGCGGGCGCCGCCGTCGCCGAGGTCGCCGGCCGCAACCTCAAGAAGGTGGCGCTCGAGCTCGGCGGGTCGGACCCGTTCATCCTGCTCTCGACCGAGGATCTGGATGCCGCGGTCGCTGCCGCCGTCGAGGCGCGCCTCGACAACAACGGCCAGTCGTGCAACGCCCCGAAGCGGTTCATCGTGGTGGACGAGCTGTACCAGCCCTTCCTCGAGAAGTTCACCGCCGCGATGACCGGCAGCAAGGTCGGCGATCCGTTCGCCGACGACACCGTGGTCGGACCGCTCTCGTCGCTCGCCGCGGCCGAGCGCCTGGCCGAGCAGGTCGACAAGGCGGTGCAGCAGGGTGCGCAGCTCGTCGCCGGCGGCACGCGCGACGGGGCCTTCTACGCGCCGACGGTGCTCACCGGCGTCACGAGCGACATGGACGTGTATCGCGAGGAGCTGTTCGGCCCCGCGGGCGTCGTGTACAAGGTCGCCGACGAGGACGAGGCGGTCAAGATCGCGAACGACACCGGCTACGGCCTGGGATCGTACGTGTACACCACCGACGAGGAGCAGGCTCAGCGCATCGCGGACAAGATCGACGCGGGCATGGTCTACGTCAACGTCGTCCTCGCCGACAGCCCCGAGCTGCCGTTCGGCGGCGTGAAGCGCTCGGGCACCTCCCGCGAGATGGGACTGCTCGCGGCCGACGAGTTCGTCAACAAGAAGCTGATCCGCGTCGGAGCCTGAGCCGTCGACTGAGTGTCCAGGACACGCCGCGTGCCACGTTGCCGGAGCGGCGTGTCCTGGACACTCCCCTCCCGGGGAGGGCGTCAGCGGCCGGCGGGGTCGATCGCCGCGCGGGTCTCGGCGATGGCCTCGTCGGCCCACTCGACCTGCTGCGAGGTGCCCCACCGGACGGCGGCATCCCGCGACGCCCGGAAGGCCACGAGGGCGTCGTCCCATCGCCCCTCGTCGAATCGCGCCCACCCGCGGTTGTTGTAGAGGCCCACGCGCCAGCGGAGCGTCCGCGCGTCGTCCGTGGTGCCGAGCGCCGCCAGCGCGCGGTCGGTCCAGGCGTCGGCGCGTGCCCGGTCGGCGATCGCGAGCATGTGCAGCGCGTCGACCTCGAGGAAGAGGAGGCCGGCGGATGCCGCGGCCTCCGCCGCCCGTTCGAACAGCGGCACCGCGGCGTCGGCGTCGCCCGCCGAGTTGCGCAGGCGCCCGCGCTCGAGGACGACGCGGGTCTGCACGGCGGGGGAGGCAGCCGGATCGAGCGCGTCGAGCACCGCGTCCGCCGCGGCGAAGCGCCCCTGCAGCCCGAGCGCCCGCGCGACCTGGGTCTGCAGTTCGTCCGCATCCGCGCCGGATGCGGCGTCCGCCGCGGCACGCAGTCGCGCCTCCGAGGCGGCGGCATCCTCGAAGTCCCACAGCTCGTCGAGCCGATCCTGCGCGATCGTCACACCGGAATGGTAGATCGTCGCGGGTTCCCACGGAGCGGGTCGGGTCTGGCGGCGACCGCCGCAGACGGGGAGGATGGGGGTATGACGCAGGACGAGGACGTTGCGGCGCTGGAGGCGCAGGAATGCTGGCGGCGGCTGGCGGGGCAGGAGCTCGGGCGCCTCGTCACCCATGTCGGCGAGGTGTTCGACATCTTCCCGGTGAACTACGTGGTGGACGGCGAGACGGTTCTGTTCCGCACCGCGGAGGGCAGCAAGCTCTTCGAGCTGACCGCGAACTCCGAGGTGCTCTTCGAGGTCGACCACCACACCCCGCAGGATGCCTGGAGCGTGGTCGTGCGCGGCCATGCCGAGCGGCTGGAGACCTCGGAGGAGGTGGCCAGGGCCGACGCGCTGCCGCTCACGCCGTGGATCCCCACGCTCAAGTACAACTACGTCCGCGTGGTGCCCTCGTCGGTGTCCGGTCGCGCGTTCCACCGGGGTCCCGAACCCGACCGCTACGGGGTCCAGGAGTACTGAGCGGGTTCGCGGGCATCCGGCCCATGCCGTACACTGGAGCGTGCAGTTGAAGTCTGCATTCTTTTGCCGTGCCCGGGTTTCGGGCGACGTCCCCGAAGACAACAGGTCACGGTGCAGGAGTGCGGGCGGCGAGGCCCCAGGGTCTCTAGGGCGGTAGCTCAATTGGCAGAGCAGCGGTCTCCAAAACCGCAGGTTGCAGGTTCGATTCCTGTCCGCCCTGCGCGTCAGCGCATGCTGACACACGGAAGGTAATCTCAGGTGGGGTTGATGGTCCAGGACGAACCGAGGGGCGAGATCGTCGCTTCCAGCGACGGGTCGCGCGAGAAGAAGCCCAACTTCTTCCAGCGCATCGCCATCTTCATCCGTCAGGTCTTCGCCGAACTCCGCAAGGTCGTCACGCCGACTCGCCAGGAGCTCGTGAAGTTCACGGCGGTCGTGCTCGGCTTCGTCGTCGTCATGATGGCGATCGTCTACGGCCTCGACGTGCTGTTCGTCTGGCTCACGACCGTCGTGTTCGGCACCCCGGGCGGCGCGTCGTCCTGACGCCCCGCCGGGATGCAGATCCCGGATCCCCCACACGAACGGAAGAGAACGCAGTGTCTGAAAAGTACGTCGACGACGCCGACTGGGCGACCGCCGCAGAGCAGTCCAGCGAGGACGACGAGGCCCAGGAGGGCAACCAGCTCGCGGCCGAGGAGCGCTCGGTCGAGGCGGCGGAGCACTCCGCCGTGCACGTGGTCGACGAGGACGATGACCTCTCCGACGACGACCTGGACGACATCGACATCGACGACCCGGAGGCGGACGCGATCGTGAACGACGCCCTGAACATCGACGAGGCGGCCGAGGCCGAGGCGGCGGCCGAGGTCCTCACCGACTCGCTGGCCGAGGAGGAGGCGGAGTACGTCGCCGACCACGCCGACGATGTCACGCCCTACGACGGTCCCGACGTGAACGGCGAGGAGGACCGCCCCGTCCTCGACGACGACTTCGTCGCAGAGGTGGACGCCGCGGCATCCGTCGTCGACGAGGTCGAGGCCTCCGTCGACCCGGCCGACGCCGCAGAGGCCCCCGCCGACCTCGACGTCGCCGACGAGGAGTCCGACGAGGACGAGGACCCGTACGAGGCGTTCCGCGCCGAACTGCGGTCGCTGCCCGGCAAGTGGTACGTCATCCACTCGTACGCGGGCTTCGAGCGCAAGGTGAAGGCCAACATCGAGCAGCGCAAGTCGACGCTCGAGGTCGAGGACGACATCTACCAGGTCGAGGTCCCGATGGAGGACGTCGTCGAGATCAAGAACGGTCAGCGCAAGATGGTCACGCGCGTCCGCATCCCCGGCTACGTGCTCGTGCGCATGGAGCTCAACGAGGACACCTGGTCGGTCGTGCGGCACACGCCGGGCGTGACCGGCTTCGTGGGCAACGCGCACAACCCGACCCCGCTGCGCTTCGAGGAGGCCTTCACCATGCTGAAGAGCCTCGTCGAGGTCAAGGAGGTCGCACCCGCGAAGGCCGGCGGCGCCAAGGGCGGCCCGGCCGTCGCGCGCAGCGTCGTCACCGAGGTCGACTTCGAGGTCGGCGAGACGATCACCATCAAGGAGGGCTCGTTCGCGGGCCTCCCCGGCTCCATCAGCGAGATCAAGCCCGAGAGCGGCAAGCTCACCGTGCTCGTCTCCCTGTTCGAGCGCGAGACCCCCGTCGAGCTGTCGTTCGACCAGGTCACCAAGCAGTAAGGCCGCGCTTTTCGAGGGCCCGGCGGTTTTCCGCCGGGCCCTCTGCGTCCCCGCCCCGCCCTGGCTGGCGGGCCGCGCGAGATGTCGGAGATGTGCAAGATCTCGGATCCACCTCCCGTGCAGCATCCGACATCCTGCACATCTCCGACATCGTGCACAGCGCGCCGCGCTCTCCACAGGCGAGGGGAGAGGAGCGCTGTCCCCCGCGCGGGAGAACCGGTGGGGGATGCGGCGGCGGTGCACGACCATGGAGAGGATGGATGTGCGCGCCGCGGTCTCGATGGCAGGAGGGGTCGCGCGTGTGGCCGATCTGCGGGCGCAGGGTCACCCGAGGAGGGCGATCGAGGGCGCGGTCACGGCAGGTGTGCTGATTCGTCCTCGCCAGGGCTGGGTGGCCACGCCGGACGCCGATGCGCATCTCGTCGCGGCGGCGCGCGCGGGTGTGGTGCTCACATGTGTGACGCAGGCGCGGCGGCTGGGGCTCTGGATCGCCTCCGAGCATCCGGCTCATGTCGCAGCGCCCGCGCACGGGCGCGTCGGCGAGGTGGCGGAGGGGACGCGGATCCACTGGGCGCGGCCCCTCGTCCCGCGGCATCCCGCCCTCCTCGAAGATCACGTCGAGAACGTGCTCGTCATGGTCGCGAGGTGCCTGCCTCGAGAAGGGGCCCTCGCGATCTGGGAGTCCGCACTGAGGCAGGATCTCGTGGCAAGAGAAGCCCTCGCCCGGCTGCCCCTCCCGGCTGCGGCCCGGGCGCTGCTCGACGTGTCGTCGTCGTACTCCGACTCTGGTCTCGAGACGCTGGTGCCGATGCGGCTGCGCTTCCTGCGGGTGCCGATGCGGCAGCAGGTGTGGATCGCGGGTCATGCCGTAGACCACCTGATCGGCGATCGCCTCGTGCTGCAGATAGATGGCGGTCATCACGTCCGCCCCCAGCGTCGCCGCGACATCGCGCACGACGCGCGGCTCGAGCTGCTCGGGTACCACGTGATCCGCGTCGACTACGTGCAGGTCATGCGCAGGTGGGCCGACGTCCACGACATGATCGTGCGCGCGGTCGCGCAGGGCCTGCATCGGGCGGCGTGACGGCGGATCGGAGCGCACTCCGCGCATAGTCGTGCGAGCAACATCGCGGAGATGCGCAAGATCTCGGATCCACCTCGGGTGCGGCATCCGACATCCTGCACATCTCCGACACGCTGCACTTCTCCGCTGTGCTGCACCGGCTCGTGAGTACCCGGGGCGGGGATCGCGTACAATGGAGAGGTTGACCTGAGCTCGCTCGGTCGACTCATCCCCCCACCACTGCCAGGAATCGCCTGGTGCGTGGAAGCGCATCCGGAACGCCGAGAGGCATCCGGATGCTCGACAGAAGGAAGAAGAATGGCACCGAAGAAGAAGGTGACCGGCCTGATCAAGCTCCAGATCAACGCCGGCGCCGCCAACCCGGCGCCGCCGATCGGGCCCGCGCTCGGTCAGCACGGCGTGAACATCATGGAGTTCTGCAAGGCGTACAACGCCGCGACCGAGTCGCAGCGCGGCAACGTCATCCCGGTCGAGATCACCGTGTACGAGGACCGCTCGTTCACGTTCGTCCTGAAGACCCCGCCCGCCGCCGAGCTCATCAAGAAGGCCGCCGGCGTCCAGAAGGGCTCCAAGACGCCGCACACGGTCAAGGTCGCGAAGCTCACGAAGGAGCAGGTTCGCCAGATCGCCGAGACGAAGCAGCCCGACCTGAACGCGAACGACATCGAGGCCGCCTCGAAGATCATCGCCGGCACCGCCCGTTCCATGGGCATCACGGTCGAGGACTGAGGGGGATAGGGAACATGGCTACCAAGTCCAAGGCGTACCGCGCCGCCGCTGAGAAGATCGCGGCCGACAAGTTCTACACGCCGACCGAGGCCGTCGCCCTCGCGAAGGAGACGGGCTCTGCGAAGTTCGACTCCACCGTCGAGGTCGCACTCAAGCTCTCGGTCGACCCGCGCAAGGCCGACCAGATGGTGCGCGGCACCGTCATCCTCCCGCACGGCACGGGCAAGACCGCCCGCGTCATCGTGTTCGCGACCGGGCCGGCGGCCGAGGCCGCCATCGCCGCGGGCGCGGACGAGGTCGGCGGCGCCGAGCTCATCGAGAAGGTCGCCGGCGGCTGGACCGCGTTCGACGCGGCCGTCTCGACGCCCGAGCTCATGGGCCAGGTCGGTCGCCTCGGCAAGGTGCTGGGCCCCCGCGGCCTGATGCCGAACCCGAAGACCGGCACCGTCACCCCCAACGCGGCGAAGGCCGTCGAGGACATCAAGGGCGGCAAGATCGAGTTCCGCGTCGACAAGCACGCCAACGTGCACTTCGTCGTCGGCAAGGCGTCGTTCACGGCCGAGCAGCTGGACGAGAACCTGAAGGCCGCGCTCGAGGAGATCGTGCGCCTGAAGCCGTCGAGCTCGAAGGGCCGCTACATCCAGAAGGGCGCCGTCTCGACCACGTTCGGTCCCGGCATCCCGCTGGACGTCAGCGCGATCTGATCGCAACGCACGAAGGGCCCCACCTGCCGGTGGGGCCCTTCGTCGTTCCTGCGTCCGGCGGCGAAGGAGCCGGGGCGCGCCGCGCAGACGGGGTGCGGGGCTAGGGGACGCGGAAGACGAGCGTGCCGGTGACGCGCCGCGCGGCCAGACGATACGGTTCGAGGACGTCGGGGCCGCAGGCCGCGGTGCCGACGCCGTTCTGCGCGAGGTCGAGCACCACGTGCGTCGCGCCGTCACCGACGAGCTCGTGGTCGTGCGTCGCAGCGGCGAGGCGCTCGGTCGACCACGGCCGCACGGTGAGCGCCACCGGCGGGAGGGCGTCGATCTCGACGACCGGCTCGTCGTCGCGTCGCAGCCGTGCTCGCCGGACGTCGGCACGGCTGCCCGCCTCCTGCGGACGGACCGTCCGCTCGGCGAGCTCCGCGACGGACGCGCGATACGTGCCCGGCACCGCAGCAGCGCCGGTATCGGGGTAGGCGGGACCCGGTCCGCGGCCGTGCCACTGCACGTCGTCGATCCCGGGCCGCAGCGCGAACGAGACGCCGACCCGCGCCCACTCGACGGGGCCCTGTCCCCACTCCAGCTCCGACGGGCCGAACGGCTCCACGTCCAGCTCGAGGCGGAGCCCGTTGTCGGCGGCGGTCCAGCGCCACGTGACGTCGACGCCGGTGTCTACCCCCGCAGCACCGATGCGGGTGCGGACGGCGACCGCGTCCGGCGTCCGGTCGATCGAGACCAGCCGCGACGTCAGTCGGTCGAGCCCCTGCGCCGCCCAGCGCGCCGCCGCCGCGGGGAGCTCGGGGCGATCGTCGGCCGGCTCGCGGTCGTTCGAGGTCGGCGCCCGCCACAGCTCCAGCCGCCAGTCCTCGACCGGCACGCTCCCCAGCCTGCGGACGGCTCCCGTACGCGGGTCGAGATCGAGCGCCTCGAGCCCGAGGGACCGGACGGGGAGGGGCGCGGGCAGCGCGGCGGATGACCGGGCGATGCGCGCGACCACGTATCCCGCCTCCGCCCACGCGGTGGCGTCGCGCTGCGCGACGAACACCTCGAGCGTCTCTCCCGGCGCCAGCTGAAGTGCGCGCGGGGGCAGCGTCGCGCGTCCCGTGTCCCGCGGGGCCAACGGCGCCAGCGACAGCTCGCCCGCCGTAGCATCCGGCTCGGCGCCCCGCGCGATGCGCCAGCGCAGCGCGAGGTCCCTCGTGTCGAGGTGGTCGCGGCGGGAGCGGGCGACCACCGCATCGCCGTCGAACTCCAGCGCGACCGGGGCGAACACCGCCGCCAGGTCGGCGAGCTGGGGACGCGGGACCCGGTCGGCGGACACCAGGCCGTCGATCACGAAGTCGCCGTCGTGGGTCCGCTCGCCGAAGTCGCCGCCGTACCCGGTCGTGCGGATGCCGTCGCGGACGGCCTCGATCCCGTGCTCGAGCCATTCCCACACGAACGCCCCCGCCAGGCGGGGACGCGCGTCGAGGATGCGCTGGTACTCCGCGAGCCCGCCGGGCCCGGTGCCCATGGCGTGGGCGTACTCGCACAGGACGAAGGGCATCGCCCGCCTCCGCTCGTCGAGCGTCGGATCGGCGAGCGGCGGCTCGGCCCGCCGGCCGATCAGCTCGAGCCGTTCGGGATGCGTGTACATGCCGGACCAGACGTCGACGTGGGCGCTGGACTGGTCGCCCTCGTAGTGGAGTGGTCTCGTCGGGTCCAGGGCGCGCACGGCGTCGGCCATCGCGGCGACGTTGCGGCCCTCGCCGGCCTCGTTGCCGAGCGACCACATCACGACGCTCGGATGGTTGCGGTCGCGGGCGACCATCCGGGTGACGCGATCCACGAAGGCGTCGGTCCAGACCGCGTCGTCGGTGGGATTGCCGCGCCACCCGACGTCCGCGAAGCCGTGCGTCTCGACGTCGGCCTCGTCGATCACCCAGAACCCGAGCTCGTCGGCGAGGTCGAGCAGGAGCGGGTCGGGCGGGTAGTGCGACGTGCGGATCGCCTGGATGTTGTGCCGCTTCATGAGGAGGAGCTCCGCGCGCACGACGTCGGCCGGGACGTGCCGGCCGAAGCGCGGGTGATGCTCGTGCCGGTTGACGCCGCGGAAGCGCACCGGGGCACCGTTCACCCGGAGCACACCGTCGCGGATGTCGACGGTGCGGAACCCGATGCGCAGCTCCACGACCTCGACGGGCGAGGTGACCCGCAGCGTCCACAGCGTCGGCTGCTCTGCGCTCCACGGGGCGACCCCGGGCACGCGCACCGTCTCGCCCGAAGGGATGAGCTGCCCGGTCTCGACGAGCTCGATGAGCGGCGCGTCGCCCGCGCGGAACTCCACAGATTCGCCGCCCGATCGGCGCTCAGGCGGCGAATCGGCCACTTCGGGGGATCGATCCGTGGAGTTCTGCACACCGTCGGCGCTCCCCTCACGCACCACGTCCACCCGGAGGGTCGCGCCGTCCCGCCCCCAGTCCGCGCGGACGTGCACGTCGCGGATGCCGCGGGCCGGCCGCTCGACCAGCGTGACCGCCCGGATGATCCCCGGTGCCCACCACTCGTCCTGATCCTCCACGTACGACGCCGCCGAGAACGTGTGCACGCGGACGGCGAGGACGTTGTCCGCGGCGAGGAGGTCGCCCACGTCGAACTCACTGGGCAGCCGGCTGCCGCGCGTGGAGCCGAGCAGGACGCCGTTGAGCCACACCGTGCCGGCACCCTCGACACCGTCGAATCGGAGCGTCGCGCGCGCCGGAGGGTCCTCCAGCGCGAACCGCAGCCGGTAGTCGCCGATCGGGTTCGCGTCCGGCGGGAACGGCGGATCGACGGGGAAGGGGAAGAGGTGGTTCGTGTACGCGGGGCGGCCGTGCGGCCCGCCGATCGCGTCGTCGAGCGCCGGCATCCCGAAGCTCGCCGGCACCGGGATGCGCGGCCACGAAGCGTCGTCCAGCGCCGGGTCGGCGATGTCGTCCGGCGCGCTCGCCGGGTCCGGGCTGAACCGGAACCGCCACACGTGCGGGCCGTCGTGACCGCTCAGCACCACTGTCCGCGCGTCGGTCCGCCGTGTCGCGGTGGGCGGACGCAGGCCTGCCGGGGGAGCCGGATCGTCGAGCGCCTGCGGGGTCGTGGGCCGCGCGCTCACGCGATCCCGACCCCGGCGAAGCGGACCGTCCGGATCTGGAACGACCGGAACTCCAGCTCGACCTCGCCGTCGGCGCCGGTGACGGCATCCTGAATCTCGAGCGGACGCTCCAGGAGGTCGGTGAGGGTCGCGCCGGTGGTCGTGGCGTCGAGCGTGAGGCGGGTCGTAGCCCGCCCCCCGAGCGACTCGTACAGCCGTACGACGACGTCGCCGCTGCCGTCCTCGGCGGGCTTCACGGTCTCGACGACGACCGCCGGGTTGCTCGACGAGACGAGGGGGCGGATGTCGCCCGCCCCGGTCAGCGCGCGCGACGGGCTCTGCAGCTGGTATCCGAGCCGCACGGCGTCGGCGATCGTCGAGCCGGGCCGCAGCCGGAACCCGAGGCGGTGGTGTCCCTGGTCGGCGTCCGGATCGGGGAACAGCGGCGCGCGCAGCAGGCTGAAGCGCACGGTCGTCGTGGTGCCGCCGTCGGCGCGGGTCGCGCGGCCGACGTCGTAGCCGTACGTCGCGTCGTTGGCGATCGCGACGCCGTACCCGGGCTCGCCGAGGAACGCGAACCGGTGCTGGCAGGCCTCGAATCGTGCGGCATCCCAGCTCGTGTTGACGTGGGTGGCGCGGAACAGGTGCCCGAACTGGGTCTCGGCGGCGATGCGGTCGGCGTGCACGTCGAGCGGGACGGCGAGCTTGAGGATCTTCTCCCGCTCGTGCCAGTCGATGTCGAACGTCACGTCCACCGCATCGGCGCCCGGCCGCAGCGTGACCCGCTGCTCGATGACGGTGGGCTCGTCGCGGTCGACGCCGAGGCGGCGGACGGTCACCACCGTCGCGCTGCCGTCGTCGCCGTGCTCGATCGAGCGCTCGTCCGCCTCGTCGAGCTCGGTGACCGTGCGCAGGTAGTGCGCGTCGAGATCCCATGCGTCCCACAGGTTCGGGAGGTCGCGGTGGAGGCGGAGGGCCGCGGCGGGGGATCCGGCGGGGATGGCCTCCCGGCCGTCGGCGTGGCTGCGCAGCGACGCGATCCGGCCGCCCTGGTCCACCACGACGCGCACGAGGCCGTTGTCGAGGACGTCGCCCGCGGGTTCGCCGGCGGTCGGCGTGCTCACCGACACCGGCGCCGCTGCGGCGACCGCCGTGCCGCCGCCGAGGGCGGGGACGCCGTCCCGGGCGAAGGGGCTGGCGTTCACCGAGATCGCCGCGTCCCCTTCGCCCGCGAGCGCTTCGAGCGCGCGGTCGATGATTCGCTGCAGCGTCGCGGTGACCTCGTCGTGCCGGCGCTCCGCCTCGCGGTGCACCCACGCGATCGAGGATCCGGGGAGGATGTCGTGGAACTGCAGGAGCAGCACCGTGTGCCACGCGTCTTCGAGCTCCGCGCGCGGGTAGGACGACCCGGTGCGCACGGCGGCGGTCGTCGACCACAGCTCCGCCTCGCGCAGCAGGCCCTCGTTGCGGCGGTTGCCCCGCTTGGTGCGCGCCTGCGAGGTGAGGACGCCGCGGTGCAGCTCCAGGTACATCTCGCCCGACCACACCGGGGCGTCGGGGTACTCGGCTTCGGCCGCGGCGAAGAACTGCCGCGGGGAGCCGATCTCGACCGTCGGCGAGCCTTCCAGGTCCGCGGTGCGGTGCGCCTGCGCGATCATCTCGCGCGTCGGGCCGCCGCCGCCGTCGCCCCAGCCGAACGGCACGAGCGAGCGCGTCGCACGCCCCTTCTCGGCGAACTGCCGCTCGGCGCGCGCGAGGTCGGCGGCCGAGAGGTCGGAGTTGTACGTGTCGGCCGGCGGGAAGTGCGTGAACACCCGCGAGCCGTCGATGCCCTCCCATCGGAACGTGTGGTGCGGCATCCGGTTCGTCTGGTTCCACGAGATCTTCTGCGTGAGGAACCAGCGGTTCCCCGCGGCCAGGGCGATCTGGGGGAGTCCGGCGGAGTAGCCGAAGGAGTCGGGGAGCCACGTCTCCTCGCACTCCACGCCGAACTCCTCGAGGAAGAAGCGCTTGCCCGCGACGAACTGCCGCGCCATCGCCTCGGACCCGGGCATGTTCGTGTCCGACTCCACCCACATGCCGCCCACCGGGACGAAGCGCCCCTCGGCGACCTTCTGCCGGATGCGCGCGAACACGCGCGGGTGGTGCTCCTTCATCCACAGGTACTGCTGCGCCGACGAGCACGCGAACACGAGATCCGGATGCTCGTCCATGAGCGTCATCACGTTCGTGAAGGTGCGCGCGCACTTGCGCACCGTCTCGCGCAGCGGCCACAGCCACGCCGAGTCGATGTGGGCATGGCCGGTGGCCAGGATCCGGTGGGCGCTGGCGGACGCCGGTCGCGCGAGCGCGGGGGCGAGGGCCTCGCGCCCCGCCTGCGCGGTGCCGGACACGTCGTCGGGGTCGACGGCGTCCAGCGCGTCCTCGAGCGCCCGGAGGATCTCGTGCCGCCGCTGCGATTCGGCGGGCAGCTCGTGGGCGAGTCCGCGCAGGGTGATGACGTCCTGCACGAGCTCCCACACCGGGACGTCGAGCAGCGTCAGGTCGAGGCGGGTGAGCCGGTAGAGCGGATCCGTGGGCGCCGTCTCCTTCGCGCCGTACGGACTCGGCGCGAAGGAGTAGCCGCCGGCGACATCCGGATTGGCCGCGGCCTCCAGCAGCAGATCCACGTGCGCGCCGTCGCGCTCCGGGCGCCATGGCACGTACGCGTTGCGCGGATGCAGCGACTTCACCGGGGTGCCGTCCGGGCGGTAGGCGAGGGCCTCGGCCTGGAAGCCGGGGGTGGCGGGGTCGTAGCCGAAGTCCACGAGCACCTCGACGCGCGTGCCCTCGGGCGCGCCGTCCTGCCAGGCCGCCGGGACCTCGCCGGTCACCCGGAACCACGTCGTCGACCAGGGCGCACCCCAGCGCGTCCCGACCGGGAAGGGCTCGAAGCTCTGGCCGGCGGCCTCGTCGAACGGGACCGGCTCGTCGGGCACGTGCCAGGCGGTGACGTCGAGGGGGACCGCGTCGCGGTGCAGCGCGGGCTCGAGCCGGTCGCGCAGGAAGCGGTCCAGGCGGGCCGAGAGCAGGGCGGTGTCGTCGTGCACGTCAGTCCTCTTCGGGATCGATGGAGAGAAGGAGGGAGGAGAAGCGGCCCTCGCGTGCGGGCGCCGCAATGCCCGACGCGCTGAGCTCCGCCCCGGTCGTCACATACGCCGCGCCGGAGATCAGGTCGCGCACACGGTATCGCGCATCCGCATCGAGGCCTACGGGGTGCGCGACCGCGTCCGGCTCGTCGCCGTCGAGGCGGAACGCGGCCACGATGAGGCGGCGGCCGTCGGAGAGCTGGAAGGCGGGGGAGCGCTCGCCGCGTCCGCGCCGCCGCGGCTGCGCGGTGAGCGGGCGGAGCGTGCCCGCACGCACGAGGGGCGCGACGTGCTCGGTGTAGGCGCGGACATGCGCGTCGAGGATCTCGCGCTGCCGGTCGCTGAGCTCGGGGAGCCGCAGCGAGACACCGAAGCGGTGCAGCATCGCGGCACGCAGCGTCGTGGCGAACTCCTCGTCCGACAGGGTCGCGAAGTCCAGCTGGCTCGGCGGGTAGTCGCCCCGCCACTGCGACCACGACCAATGCAGGATCGACGCGGGCGGCAGCATCCGGCTCGCCCCCCACAGCACCTGCAGGTGGTGCTCGGTGTAGTCCGGGTCCGACAGGAAGAGCGTGTGGACGTGACGGGCGAGACCCAGGTCGATGCGGAGGCCGCCCGAGCTGCACGCCTCGAGGACGAGCTCCGGATGCCGCGCCCGCAGCTCGTCGAGCACGGCGTAGAGCCCCTCGTAGTGGCGGTACAGGCCGTCGCGCGCGCCGTGGCCGTGGTCGGTGCGGGTGCAGCCGGCATCCGGGTCGACGTTGAAGTCGAGCTTGACCCACTCCGCGCCCATCGCCCGCACGGTGCGGTCGAGGCTGTCGAGCACGAACTCCCGGCCCTCCGGCGACCCGCAGCACACGTACCCGAGGAAGGTCGGGTCGTCGGGGTCGAGGGACTCCGGGGTGTTGCCGTACGACGGGTCGGGGCGACGGCCGTCGACGGCGAGCGCCAGGATCTCCGGCCGCTCCCGGCGCGCGGCGGAGCGCACGCCGATGGCCTCGGCCTCCACCCAGATGCCAGGGCGGACACCGGCCGCCCGGATCGCGTCGCCGAGGGCGGGGAGCCCGCCGGGGAAGCGCGCCGTGTTCACGAGGTCCCAGTCGCCGCGGTAGCGCCACCACTGCGTCGTCGGGTCGGCCGGGCCGAACCAGCCGGCGTCGACTGTCGCGAAGCCGATGCCGAGCTCGGCCGCGATCCGCGCGTTCGCGTCGATCGCCGCCGCGTCGACCTCGACGTCCTCGTACGGCCACCAGTGGTTCCACTCGACATCCAGGCGATCGGATGCCGCGGACCGCGGCGTCCACGCCCGGCCGAGCGCGTCGGTGAGGGCGAGGGCCGCGTCGTCCACGTCGGCACCGACGGCGACGACGACGGATGGGGCGACGGTGCGCTCGCCGAGGCCGAGGAGCGTCTCGAACTGCCAGTCCGAGATGCCCGCGGTCACCGTCGCGGCCTCGCGGACGTCGACGTGCCAGTTGCCGCTCCACGCCGGCGCGACGACGATGGCCGCGGCCGCGCTCTCGAAGGCCACCCAGGGCGCCATGCCGTGGGAGGAGCGGCCGGAGCGGGACTCGAACCGCTGGTCGGAGTCGGTCGTCTCGGTGAACGGGCGGAACTCGTCGCCCCATGCCGACCGGTAGCCGTGGATGGTCCACGGGTCACCGGGGAGGCGCAGTGCGACCGGGTCCATGCGGGAGACGGCGACGGGCGCCTCGCCGTGGTTCTCCAGGACGAGCCCGAACTCCCACACATCCGCGTCCGCGATGATCCGCCGTGCGGTCCATTCGACGGCGACCGCTGTGCCGGGCAGCGTGCCGCGGACCGTCAGCCCGAGGTCGCCCCCGGACGCGTCGCCCGGGTCGATCGCAGCGAGCGCGTCGTGCCGGCGTCGGTCGACGTTCAGCCGGAACAGGGCGCTCGGTGCGATGACCTCGGCGCCGTGGCGCTCGAGATGGAGGGCGCCGTCCCACTGGAGTGTGCTCGTCCGCATTGACTGCCTTTCTCGATGACGATTAGATCATACCTAAAGGATTCATCGCGTCGAACACCACGACACCGCCAGGAGGGAGCGCCGTGCCGCTCACATCGTCATCCGGCCCGCTGCGGGTCGCCGTCATCGGCGTCGGCGGGGTCGGCGCCGCGCACGCGCACGCGTTCGCCGCCCATCCGGACGTGGAGCTGGTGGCCCTCGCCGACGCCGTGCCGGGGCGGCGCGACGCCGTCGCCGCCGAGCTCGGCGTGCCGCGGGTCCTCGGCGACTGGCGCGAGGTCCTGGCCGCGGACGGCGTGGACGCGGTGAGCATCGCACTCCCGAACGCATTGCATGCGCCGGTGACGATCGCCGCTCTCGAGGCCGGGCTGCACGTGCTGTGCGAGAAGCCGCTCGCCACGACCGTCGCCGACGCCCGTGCGATGGTGGACGCGGCGCGGACGGCGGGGCGCGTCCTCGAGGTGCCGTTCAACCATCGCAAGCGCGGTGACGTCGCCTTCCTGGAGCGCTACCTCGCCGACCCCGGCATCGGCGAGATCTACCACGTGCGCGCGTCCTGGCGGCGGCGGGCGGGGATCGCCGCGGCGGGGTGGTTCCGCTCGCGGGAGCTCGCCGGCGGCGGCGCCCTCATCGACCTCGGGCCGCACGTGCTCGACCTCGTCCTGCATCTCCTGGGCGAGCCGGCCGTCCGTACGGCATCCGCCGCGGTGCACGGCCGGCTCGGGACGGCGGGGTACGGGCGTTCGCGCTCCGCCGCGCCCGTCCGCGACGGCCACGACGTGTTCGACGTCGAGGACCTCGCCTCCGCCTTCCTCCGGCTCGACGGCGGCGTGAGCGTCCAGTTCGAGATCTCGTGGGCCGGCCACGCGGCCGACGACGAGGACATCTCGCTCGAGATCCTCGGGGTGGACGGCGGCGTCCGCCTGTTCAGCCGGTGGTACGCGACCGAGGGCACCGTCGAGGTCTTCCGCGACGTCGGCGGCGTGCCCGCCGTCATCCGGCCCGCCGTCGACGGGCGGGGCGGGGATCACCACTCCGTCGTCCGCGATTTCGTCGCGGCCATCCGCTCCGGCGCGTGGGCGGAGCACGACGGGTCGCTCGCCCTGCGCCGCACGGAGGTGCTGGACGCCGTCTACCGATCGGCGACGGTGGGAGCGGAGGTCGAGCTGTGAGGATCACGATCTACAACGAGAACCTGCACGAGCAGCGAGCGGGTCAGACGGCGGCGCGGCTCTACCCGGACGGCATGCACGCCGCGATCGCCGACGGCCTGCGCGCGCACCTCGGAGACCTCGACCCCGACATCCGCATCGCGACGCTCGCCGACCACCGCGAGACCCTGGCCCCGGCGGAGCTCGCCGCGACCGACGTGCTGCTGTGGTGGGGGCACGAGGGACATCCCGATGTCGACGACGCGGTGGCGGAGGCGGTCGTGTCCCGCGTCCACGCCGGGATGGGGTTCGTCCCGCTGCACTCCGCCCACTACTCCAAGCCGTTCCTGCGGCTCATGGGGACGACGTGCTCGCTGCGGTGGCGGAACGACGCCGAACGCGAGCTCGTGTGGACCGTCGCTCCGGCGCATCCGATCGCGCGGGGCGTGCCGGACCCCATCGTGATCGACGGGCAGGAGATGTACGGCGAGCCGTTCGACATCCCGACCCCGGACGAGCTCGTGTTCATCAGCTCGTTCAGCGGGGGAGAGGTCTTCCGCTCCGGCGCCGCGTACCGCCGCGGGCGCGGGCGCGTCTTCTACTTCTCGCCGGGCGACCAGGAGTACCCCGTCTACCGTCACCCCGCCGTGCAGCGCGTGATCGCGAACGCCGTCCGCTGGGCGGCGCCCGACCTCCCGCCGGCGCACCTCGACTCGCTCCCGCACGCGCGCGGGTGGTTCGAGGCCTGACTGGCCCGCCGGGCGTCCACGACGCCGCGGACACGGGCCCCGCCCCGCCCGCGTGTCGTGGACACTCGGGGGTGGCGGACGAGGCGGGGGCCGTGGGCTGGAGCGGGGCGGAGCGGCGCGCTACTTCGACGAGCCGATCGAGATGCCCTCGACGACGTACTTGCTCGTGAGGGACAGCAGCAACAGGGGCACGGATGCCGCGATCAGCAGCCCCGCGGAGACCAGCGGCTGGTTGTTCACGAGCTTCTCCCCGATCATCGAGAGGGCCGGCGTGAGCAGGCGCTTCGAGTCGTCGGGGAGGAGGATCAGTGCGTAGAGCAGCTCGTTCCACATTCCGAGGAACTGCAGCACGGCCAGCGTCGCGATCGAGGGCTTGGCCATCGGTATCACGATCTGCACGAGCGTCCGGAAGAACCCCGCGCCGTCGACGCGCGCGGCGTCCAGCAGCTCGTCGCCGAGCGAACGGAACGAAAGGCTCAGGAAGAACACCGCGAACGGCAGGCTCGTCGCGACGTACAGCAGGATGACGCTCGCATAGCTCCCGACCAGGCCGACCGCGGACAGCATGAGATAGATCGGCAGGATGAGCACCTGACCGGGCACGAGCATCACCGACACGAACGATCCGGTGATCACCTTCGCGAACGGCGGATTGAACTTCGCCAGCGCATACCCGGCGAGGATCGCGAAGACGAGGACGATCACCAGCGCGGTCGAGACGACCAGGAGGCTCCGCAGGAACGCGGCGCCGGCGCCGTACCCGTTCCAGACCGCGAGGATGTTCGCGAACGTCCACTCGTGCGGGAAGCCGAGCGGGTCGCGCAGGTAGTCCAGACGCGGCCGGAACGCGGCGATCGCGAGGAAGAAGACCGGATAGAGGATGGACGCCGCGAGGATGCACAGCCCGATGAAGATCGGAATGCGGGACTTGCGATTGAGGGTGGCGCTGGTCATGTCAGTCGTTCTCCTGAACGCGGAAGAGCCTGTTCTGAGCGACGGTCAGGATCCCGATGAAGAGGAACAGCAGAACGGCCAGCGCCGCGCCGGGACCGAGGTTCGAGCTGCCGAAGGCCTTGAGGTAGACGAGGTAGTCGATCGTGGTGGTGTCGTACCCCGGACCGCCCGCGGTCATCACGAAGACGAACCCGAACAGGGAGCTGAAGGTGTACAGCACGTTGATGATGAAGACGAAGCCGAGCTCGCGACGGATGTTGGGCAGTGTGATGGAGAACAGCCGCCGCCACCAGCCGGCGCCGTCGAGGGCGGCCGCCTCGAACACCGAGGGGTCGATCGCGGTCAGACCGGACAGGATCAGCAGCGACTGGTAGCCGAACCCGGCCCACACCAGCGCGATCACGATGACCCAGATGGCGAGGTCGCCGTCGGTGAAGAACCGGATGCGCTCGCCGCCGAAGGCGGCGACCACGCCGTTGACGGCGCCGTAGTAGCCGAAGATGCTCTTGAACATGACGCCGACGACCACGATCGACAGGACGTTCGGGAGGAAGAAGATGAACCGGAAGGCCTTCCAGCCGCGGATCTTCTCGAACAGCAGGACCGACACGATGATCGAGAAGAAGATCACGAGCGGGACCGAGATGAGGAACTTCAGGTTGTTGACGAACACCTCGTGGACGAGCGGGTCGGCCAGGATGTTGAAGTAGTTGCCCAGCCCGACCCACTCGAAGTCGACGCCGTCCGTCTTGGTGAACGAGATGTACAGCGCGTACAGGATCGGGTACATCATGAAGCCCACGACGACGAGGAACGCGGGCATGATCGCGAGGAATCCGTACCAGCGCTCGCGGCGGCGCCACGCGGCGCGGGGCGTGCCGGCGACGGCCGGGGCGGCGTTGTCCGCCGCCTCGGCCGTCTCCAGGCTGGAGCCGATCGTGCTCACCCCTGCTCCGCATCCAGTGCGGCCTGCAGCTGGTCGACCGCGCTCTTGGGCGTCGTCGTGCCGAGGAACACCGAGGCGCACAGGCGGTAGTAGAGGTCGATGACCGACTGCGGCATCACGTTGTCGAAGGGGTAGACGATGGTCGCCTTCTTCAGCGCCTCGGCCTGCTCCTTGAGGATCGGGTTCTCGATGACGGACGTGTCGCCCTTCTTGTTGCTCGAGCCCTCCGTCTGGTTGAGCTTGACGTACAGGTCCTGCACCTTCGGCTCAGCGAGGTACTTCATGAACTCCTCGGCCGCATCCTTGTGCTTCGCGTAGGTCGTGATCGAGATAGCGACCTGGGGGCCGCCGGCGGCGACGTCCGAGTACTTTGCGCCCTCCTTCATGGGGATGAAGGCCCAGCCGAGGTCATCCTTCAAGCCCTCGTACAGGCCGACGTCCTCCCAGCTGCCCGAGAAGTAGAACGGCGCCTTGCCCTGCAGGAAGCCGCTCGTCGCGTCGCCGTTGGACACCTCGCCGGCGTCCGCGTTGGTCAGGCCGCTCTTGTACAGGTCGGCGAACGTCTGGAAGGCGTCCTTCATGGGCGTGCTGCTGATCTTGGTTTTGCCCGTGTACTGGTCGGTGAAGGCGTTGGAGCCGAGCTCGCCCGCGGCCTGCGCCGCGACCACCCATGCGCCGACGTAGCCCTCGAGGTTGGCCACGTAGAAACCAGGCTTGCCCGTCTTGTCCTTGTACTCCTTGGCGCGGGACATCATGTCCTCCCAGTTGCTGGGCGCCGTGTCGGCGTCGAGCCCCGCATCGCGCAGAAGCTTCTTGTTCCACCAGATCGTGAAGTACGTGCCGGACCCGTAGGGCAGGGCGAGGAGCTTGCCGTTCTTCTCGTAGTCCTTGCGCACGGTGTTCAGGCCGTTGAAGTTGGCGAGGGTGGAGGAGTCGAGCACCGTCGTGAGGTCGACGAAGTAGCGCGAGAACGACAGTGTCGGGCCGCCCGTGTACTGGATGCGCATGTCCGGACCGTTGCCGGCGATGGATGCCGCCTTGAACTGCGCCGCGTTGGCGCTGATGTCGCCGCCCTGCTCGACGATCTTGACGGTGATGTTCTTGTGGTCCTTCTCGAACGCGGCCGCGGCCTGGTGCAGGAACGACTTGTCGGTCTGCGGTGACCCGTCGTCGTTCGTCTTCGCGAGCAGGCCGGTGTCCCAGATCAGGAGCGTCTGCGGCCCGCTGTTGCTGTTCGACCCGGCGCTGCACGCGCTCGCGCCGAGCACGATCGCCGCCGCCGTCAGGATGGCGGCGGCGCCCTTGAGTCCCCTCATTGCTGTGTCCTTTCGGTGGAGAGCGCGGTCGGCGTGATCGCCGGCCGCGAGGCGTCCGCTCGCGCGTCGGCCCCGTGGCCGCCGCGGTCGGAGACGAATCGACGCAGGAGGGGGCTGCGCGCGGTGCCGGCGGAAGCCAGGCGGCCGCGGGATGGAGACATCGCCGATGTGCGATCCATCATCTCAAGCCCTCCGAACATCATTGGTCGTTTCTGGACCGGGCGGTCGGGTGATCCCGCCGGGTGAACGTGCCGCAGAGTGCTGGCCTCAGCGCCACGCGATGATTAGATCATATCTATCCGATGAACGGAAGACGCAAGTGTGAGATTTTGAACGTGCACATGTTGCTGGTGGCAACGATCTGCCTCCGCATCCAGAGCGCGTGCAGTCTTTTGTATTACCTAAGGGTCCTATCCGTGTATAGTGACGGCGGGTGACCGGTGGTCGGCGGAGTTCGCGTCGGTCTCTGACCGTCGCCCCCTGAGACAGGAGTGGACATGCGCATCGAGGCGGTGGACTTCTTCTACGCCGCGATGCCCGAGATCTCGCTCGACGCCGACGGCAGCCAGGACGCGCTGCTCGTCAGGGTGCGGGCCGGCGACTTCGAGGGCTGGGGCGAGTGCGAGGCGTCGCCGCTGACGTCCATCGCGGCGTTCGTGACGCCGCGCTCGCACGGCGTCTGCCAGCCGGTTTCGGCCAGCGTCCTCGGCGAGCGGCTGGACGGCGTCGACGACATCGCGCGGATCGCCGCGCTCGTCGAGCGTCAGAGCATGGATCTGCTGCAGGCCGCCCACACGTGGTCGGGCATCGAGATCGCGCTGTGGGATCTCCTCGGTCGCCGCTACGAGACCCCGGTCTGGCGGCTGCTGGGCTACACCGCGTCGACGCCGAAGACGCCGTATGCGTCGATGCTGTTCGGCGACACCCCGCAGGAGACGCTCGAGCGCGCCGCCGCCGCGCGTGCGGCCGGCTTCCGCGCCGTGAAGGTGGGCTGGGCCGGCTACGGCGAGCAGTCGCCCGCGCGGGATGCCGACCAGGTGGCCGCAGCCCGGGAGGGACTCGGCGACGGCGACCTGCTCGTCGACGCCGGGCAGATCTGGGGAGAGGACGTCGAGGCCGCGGCCGAGCGGCTCCCCGCGCTGGAGGCCGCCGGCGCGACCTGGCTGGAGGAGCCGTTCCAGCCGCAGGCGTTCCGCGCCTACGCCGCGCTCGCCGCGCGCAGCCCGCTGGTCGGCATCGCCGGCGGCGAGGGGGCGCACTCCGCGCACATGGCGCTCAACCTCATCGACTTCGCCGGCGTGCGATTCGTGCAGATCGACACCGCCCGCATCGGCGGCATCGGGCCGGCCAAGCGCGTCGCCGACCACGCGGCGGCTCACGGGGTGACCTTCGTGAACCACACGTTCACATCGCACCTCGCCCTGTCCGCATCCCTCCAGCCGTTCGCCGGTCTCGCCGAGCACCGCATCTGCGAGTACCCGGTGGGTCCGCGCGCGGTGGCCCTCGCGATCACCCGCGAGCACCTCGTGCCCGGCCCGGACGGCACGATCCACGCTCCCGACGCCCCCGGTCTCGGGATGGACGTCGACCTCGACGCGATCGCCCCGTACCTGCGCGCGGTCGAGATCCGCGTCGACGGCGAGACGCTGTTCGTGAGCCCCGCGCCGAGCGGTACCGTGAAGGACGCCGTCGCGCTGTGACGGCGGGCGGACCTCGCGGAAGGCGCGGAGCATGAACGAACTCTCCCTCGATCCCGACCGGAGCACGGGCTACGCGATGCGGGGTCTGCAGGGCGCCCTCATCGACGCCATCGGGCGCGAGATCGTCCGGGGCCGGTACCTCCCGGGCGACCTCCTACCCAAGGAGGCGGAGCTCACCGAGCAGTACCACGCGAGCCGCACGTCCGTCCGTGAGGCGATGCGCGTGCTGGCCGCCAAGGGCCTCGTCGACATCCGGCAGAAGATCGGCACGCGCGTCCGCTCGCAGGACCTGTGGAACGTGTTCGACACCGACATCCTCCGCTGGCACAGCGAGATCGGGCTCGGCGAGTCCGTCATGCGCGACCTCGTCGAGGTGCGGCAGATCATGGAGCCGGCGGCGGCACGACTCGCGACCGGCCGCGCCGGCATCCCCGACCTGAAGCGGATCGACGATGCACTCACGGCGATGCACGCCGCGGAGGGGGATGCCGACGCCTACGCCCACGCGGACGTCTCGTTCCACCTCGCGATCTACGCCGCCACGCACAACGTGCTGCTGCGCCAGTTCGGCAACGTCGTGGCCGACTTCATGTACCTCACGTTCACCATCCAGCAGCAGGCCGCCGACCAGGAGCTCATCCTGGAGGACGTCGAGAACCATGCCGCGGTGTACCGCGCGATCGACCGCGGCAACGGCGAGGCGGCCGCGGAGGCGATGCTCACCGTCGTGCTCGACGGCAAGAGCTCGCTCGTGCAGGCCCTCAGCGAGGAGTCGGACCGTCGCCGCGCGCAGGGCACCGCAGGATGACGACGCTGCGGTCGGGCGACGCGATGGCCGTCGTGGTCCCGGAGGAGGGCGCGGTCGCGGCATCCCTCCTCGTCCACGGCGTCTCCGTCCTCGCGGTGACCGACCGCACCGCGGCTCCCGCGGAGCCGCACGACGCGCCGACCGACGAGGACGCGTGGGTGCGCGCGTGGCGCGGCGGCTGGCAGCTGTGCCTCCCGTACGCCGGGAGCGCGCCGGATGCCGGGCCGTTCCACGGCCGTGCGTCGCAGACCCCGTGGACGGTCGAGTCGCACGGGGAGTCGTCGGTCGTGCTGGGCTGGGAGGGCGACGGCCTGCGGGTGCGGCGCGAGTGGCGGCTGGCCGGTGGCCGTCTCACCGCTCTGACCACCGCCGAGAACGTGGGCGGGCGACCCGTGCCCTTCGCGCCGGCGGAGCACCTCGTCCTCGGTGACGAACTGCTCGCTCGGCGACCGGATGCCTCATCCGGCGCAGAGCCGGGCGCGTGCGTCGCCGAGCTGACCACCGATCCGCGCACCCTCGTGGCCGTTCTGGACGACGCGGCGGCGCCCGCGGGCGCGCCGATCGCGTGGCCCGGTGATCCGGCCGCGCGGTGGGATGCCGTCGACGAGGGCGCCGCGCGGCTGGCGGTGCTCACACCTCCCGGCGGCGTCGAGGCCTCGGTCGTCGTGCGCGGTGCCCGTGCCGTCGCCGAGGTGCGGTGGGACGCCGCCGCACTCCCGCACGCCGTGCTGTGGCAGGAGGTCGGCGCGACACCGACTCCGCCCTGGGACGGCCGCATCCGTGCCCTGGGCGTCGAACCGACGATGGTGGCGCACGGCGGCGGTCCCGTCGTCGGCGGCCTCCCCGAGCTGGCTCCTGGTGCCGTCGCGCGGTGGTCCTGCTCACTCACGATCGATGGAGAGGTGTCCGCATGAGCGCGTTGCGCTGCGTCGTCACGGGAGCCGCATCCGGGATGGGGGCGGCGATCGCCGAGGGGCTGCGGCGCCGGGGCGACCGGGTCGTCGGCCTCGACCTGTCGCCCGCGACCGACACCCTCATCGTCGACCTCGCTGACGGCGATGCCCGTGCGCGCGTCGCGGAGGAGGCGCGGGCGCGTCTCGGCGGCGTCGACGTGCTGATCAACGCGGCCGGCATCTACCGCCCGGGTTCGGTGGTCGACAGCGTCCCGGACGACTGGCGGCCGGTGTGGGAGGTCGACCTCGTCGCCCCGGTCGACCTCATGCGTCTGCTCGCCCCCGACATGATCGCTGCCGGACGCGGCTGGATCGTGAACATCACGAGCGTGCACGGCCGGATCTCCGAACCCGACAGCCTCGCCTACGACATCGCCAAGGCGGGGCTGGAGGCCGCGACGCGGTCGGCGGCCGTCGACCTCGGCGAGTACGGCATCCTCGTCAACGCCATCGCACCCGGCTTCGTCCGCACCCCGATGGGGCGCCTGCCCGACGGCAGCGACGAGACCGACACCCCCGAGTTCCGAGCCAAGTTCTTCGACGACGGCCGCCTCCCGCTTCGTCGGGGTGCCCGTGCCGAGGAGATCGTCCCGGCCGTCCTCTCCCTCGCCTCCGTCGAGAACACCTATCTCACCGGCCAGGTGGTGGCCATCGACGGCGGATTGACCGCCAGGTTCTGACCGCGACGTCGCGTGCCCGACCCGCTCCACCCGCCTGACCCCTCGTTCCTCACCCGTCCCGATCCCGCCGGAGCCCCGATGACCATCGCCAACGCCCCCCGTCAGCCGCTGCTCCACGATGCCCTCGTCGCGCTGCGCGCGCCCACCCAGCTGTGGTCCGCGCAGGACGGATCGCTCGGCTCGCGGCCCATCCACGGGCTCGCGCACGGCGACGTGCGGGTGCTGCGCGGCCTCGACCTCCGCGTCGGCGGCGAGGTCCCGGAGCACCTCCGCACCGACGGGAGCGCGGCCGATCGGGTGGTCGTCCTGAGCCTCCTGCGTCGTCTCGACGATGCGACGCCGGACCCCGGCATCCGCCTCTCGGTGGACCGGCGGGTCGGTATCGGGACGTGGAGCGAGCGGCTCGAGATCACCAACCGGCACGGCACCGCGGTCGCCGCGCCGATCGAGGTGACGCTGACGGCGGATGCCACGCCCATCGACGCCGTCAAGCAGGGTCTCGCCTCGGCGGCGCCGCCGTGGCTGGCGCGGCAGGGCGACGTCGTGGCGTGGACGGCGGACGGGATCGATGCACGACTCACCGCCGCGGGGTGGGATGTCACGACCGGCGACGACGGGCTGATCCGGCTCACGCGGACGCTGGACGTGCCGCCGCGCGGCCGGGCGGTGGCCGAATGGACGGTCGAGCTGTCCGACCCGGATGGCGCCGTGCGGGGCGCGCGCGGGCCGGTGCCGTGGGGCATCCCCGATCTCGACGGCCTCGAGCCCACGCTCCGCCGCTGGGCGCAGGCGGCGCTCACCGACCTCGACGCGCTGCGGCTCACGGTCGCCGGCCACCCCGACGACCAGTTCCTCGCGGCCGGCGCCCCCTGGTTCTTCACGCTGTTCGGGCGCGACTCGCTGTGGGCGGCGCGCATGATGCTGCCGCACGGCGTGCGCCTGGCGGGCGACACGCTGCGGGTGCTCGCGCGCCTGCAGGGGCGCACCAGCGACGTCGACCGGGCCGAGGAGCCGGGCAAGATCATGCACGAGCTCCGGCGTGGGGAGCTGTCGGTCGAGAGCGGCGTCACCCTGCCGCCGCTCTACTACGGCACCGTCGACGCGACGCCGCTGTGGGCGTGCCTGCTGCACGAGGCGTGGCGCGCCGGGCTCGACGAGGCCGAGGTCCGCGCGCTGCTGCCGACGCTCGAGGCGGCGCTCGGCTGGATGCGGGACGACGGCGACGCCGACGGCGACGGCCTGCTGGAGTACATCGACCGCTCCGGCCACGGGCTGGCGAACCAGGGCTGGAAGGACTCGGGCGACAGCATCCAGTGGCGTGACGGCACGCTCGCCGAGGGGCCGATCGCCCTGTGCGAGGTGCAGGCGTACGCGTACCAGGCCGCGATCGGCGGTGCCGAGCTCATCGAGCGCCTCGGCGCCGACGACGCGGGCGGGTCGGCGGCGGAGCGCGCGCGGGGGTGGCGCGCGTGGGCGGCCGCGCTGCGGCGCCGGTTCCACGAGGAGTTCTGGATCACCGACCCGGAGGTCACCGGCCCCCTCGGCCCGTACCCCGCGGTGGCCCTCGACGCACGCAAGCGCCGGGTCGACACGGTGACCTCGAACCTCGGTCACCTGCTCGGCACCGGGCTGCTGGACGAGGAGCAGTCGCGGCTCGTCGCGGCGCGGCTGTCGTCGCCGGAGCTGGACGCCGGCACGGGGCTGCGGACGATGTCGACGGATGCCGCGGGGTTCTGGCCGCTGAGCTACCACGGCGGCAGCGTCTGGGCCCACGACACGGCCATCGCCGTGCGGGGCCTGAGCGCCGAAGGGTTCCACGCCGAGGCGCTCGGGCTGGTGTCCGGGCTGTGCCGCGCGGCGGAGGCCTTCGGGTATCGCATGCCCGAGCTGCACGCCGGCGACGACGTCGCGCTGCCGGGCAGCCCCTCCCCGTATCCCGCGGCGTGCCGACCGCAGGCGTGGTCGGCGACAGCCGCCCTTGTCGCGGTCGCGGCCGTCCGCGACGCGGATCGGCACGACGTTCGCAGCGCCGACCGCGTTCGGGTCCCCAGCGGCGCCTAGGCCCGCCCGAGGCGGTCAGACGGAGTCGCGCACCTCGAAGCCGTGGTCGCCGGCCGGTGCGAGCTCCGTCACCTCGGCGCCGTCGACGCGGGAGCCCGGCGGGCCGCCCGCCATCCACGCCAGGACGGCGTCGACCTGATCCCGGGTGCCTTCGACCTCGGCCTCGACCGTGCCGTCGCGCCGGTTGCGCACCCAGCCGGCGACACCCGCGGCACGCGCCTCGATGCGCATCGTGTACCGGTACCCGACGCCCTGGACGTCGCCCCGGACGATCACGTGCACGCGCCTCATCCCTCCATGATGGCCCGCACAGCGCATGCTTGAGAGGATGGCCGACATGGGAACGATCGACGACTACGTGGCCGGCCTCGATCCGGCGGACCGCGCCGCGATCGAGCGGGTCTACCGCATCGCGGCGGAGACGGTCGGCGCGGACGAGACCGCGCAGGGCACGAGCTACGGCATGCCGGCGCTGCTCTACCGCGACAAGGCGCTGATCTCCGTGATGCGCGCGAAGAAGCACATCGGCGTGTACCCGTTCAGCGGGCACGTGCCCGACACGGTCGGGGCGCTCCTCGACGGGTACGACCACGAGAAGGGCACGATCCGGTTCCAGCCGGAGCATCCGCTCACCGACGCGGCGATCGCCGCGATCGCGGACGCGCGCCGCGCCGAGATCGACGACCCCTCGGTCAGGCGCCGAGCGCGAGGGTGACGGCGAGCGCGATCATCACGACCGCGATGAGCGCGTCCAGGATGCGCCACGCCCGCGGCGTCGACAGCCACCTCCCGAGATAGCGCGCGCCGAACGCGAGCCCGAAGAACCACAGCGCGCTCGCCGTCGCGGCACCCGCCGCGAACCACCATCGGTCCGCGCCGTGCGTGGCCGCGACCGAACCGAGCAGGAACACCGTGTCGAGGTACACGTGCGGGTTCAGCCACGTCAGCGCGAGGCACGTGAGGATGACGGGCGCGAGCGTCCGCCGCGCCGCCACGGCGACGCCGCCGCGTGCGGACCCGGATGCCACCGACGGTGACGTCGCGGACGGCGACGCATCCGCGGCATCCCGGTCGTCGGCGACGCGCAGCGCCTCCCCGGCCGGGCGCCACGCCCGCCGGGCCGCCATCAGCCCGTAGACGAGGAGGAAGAGCGCGCCCGCCCAGCGGACCACGTCGACCAGCCATGGCACGGCGTGGAGCACGAGCCCGATCCCGGAGACACCGAGCAGGATCAGCGCCGCGTCCGACACCGTGCAGATGAGGGCGACCGCGAACACGTGCTCCCGGCGGAGTCCCTGGCGCAGCACGAACAGGTTCTGCGCGCCGATCGCGACGATGAGCGACAGGCCGAGGCCGAGTCCGGCGAGCAGGGAGGGGAGCACGGCTCCGACGGTACCGGGCGCCCCGCGGTTCAGTACAGCTCAGGATTCTGATGGTGCATTAGCCTGGCTCATCATGCGCATTCCCTTCGACCTCGCCGAGACGCTCGCCGCGGTGATCGACGAGGGCACGCTGGATGCCGCGGCGCGGCGTCTGCACGTCACTCCCTCGGCGGTGAGTCAGCGGATCAAGGCGCTCGAGGAGCAGCTCGGCCGTGTCGTGCTGGTGCGGTCCAAGCCCGCGCGGGCGACCCCGGCGGGAGCCGCGGTGGTGCGGATGGCGCGCCAGCTCTCGCTCCTCGAGCACGACGCGCTCGCGGAGCTGGGTGCCGACGACGACGCGGCGCGGATCAGCGTCGCTCTCGCCGTCAACGCGGATTCGCTCGCGACGTGGTTCCTCGAGCCCCTCGCGCGGCTGAGCTCACGGCATCCGGTCGTCTTCGACCTGCACCGCGACGACCAGGACTTCACCGCAGGCCTGCTCGAGTCCGGCACCGTCATGGCTGCGGTGACCTCGCGCGCGACGCCGGTCGCGGGATGCCGCGTCGTCGGGCTCGGGACGATGCGGTACGAGGCGGTGGCGACACCGGGGTTCGTGGAGACGTGGCTCGGTGGGGCGGCGGCAGCCGCGGCATCCGATCGCGCCGCCGCGCTCGCCGCCGCTCCGCTCGTCGACTTCGACCGCCGCGACGACCTGCAGACGTTGTGGCTGCGGGCGCAGGGGGTGGACGCGGTTCCGCCGCGCCACTACGTCCCGGCGTCGAGCGACTTCGCGCGCGCCGTCGCGCTGGGTCTCGGATGGGGGCTGCTGCCGTCCTTCCAGTCCGCGGCGGGTCTGGCTGCGGGGTCGCTCGTGCGGCTGGGTGGCGCTCCGGTGGACGTCCCGCTCTACTGGCAGCAGTGGAACCTGCGCTCGCCCCTCCTCGACGCGATCGCCGCGGAGCTGGTGGCCGAAGCCCGCCGCGTCCTCACGCCCTGACCTCGGCCCAGGACGCGTCGCGCCGCCTCGCGCGCGTCAGTCGTCGCTGACCCGCAGGACGAGCTTGCCGCGCGTGTGCCCGCGCTCGAGCTCCGCGTGTGCGGCCGCGGCATCCGCGAGGTCGAAGACGCGGTCGACGAAGACGCGGATCGATCCGCTCTCCAGCAGCCGTGCCACCGTCGCGAGCGCGTCGCCGTCCGGGATGACCTTGTAGTGCGTCGCCCGCAGGCCGGCCGCGGCGGCGGCATCCGCGTAGCCCGGCCACGATCCGCTCGGCACGATCACGTACAGGCCTCCCCGGCGCAGCACCGAGAGCGAGCGCGAGCCCGTGCGGTCGGATGCCTCGCCGACGAGGTCGATCACCACGTCGACCTCGCCCACGACGTCCTCGAAGCGGGTGCTCTCGCGGTCGATCACGACGGATGCGCCCAGGTCGCGCAGCCACGCGGCGTTCCGCGCGGATCCCGTCGTGGTCACGTGCGCGCCGAAGTAGGCGGCGAGCTGGACCGCGAAGTGCCCGACCCCGCCGGCGCCGGCGTGGATGAGCATCCGCTGCCCCTCGTGGGCATGGGCCGTCTCGACGACCAGGCCCCACGCGGTGAGCGCCGCGAGGGGGACCCCGGCCGCCTCGACGTGCGAGAGCGACGCCGGCCGGCGGGCGAGGGACAGCGACGGGACGACGGCGTACTCGGCGTAGGTGCCGCCGGTGCGCGGGAAGGCCGCCATCCCGAACACCGGCGTTCCGGGCGGGAAGGGGTGCGTCTCGTACGGTGCGCGCACCACGACGCCGCTGAAGTCGAAGCCGGGCGTCGCCGGGAGCGAGAGCGCGGAGAAGACCCCGGAGCCGCCGCGCGTCTTCGCGTCGATCGGGTTGACCCCCGCAGCGACGACGCGCACGAGCACCTCGCTGAGCACGGGGGAGGGCACCTCGAGGGATGCCTCGTGCAGCACGTCCGGCCCGCCGGGAGCGTCGAAGACGACGGCCCGCATGCGCTCCGGCGGATCGGCGACCACCGCGGCGGTGCCGTCTGCGGGGTCAGCTGCCCGCTGTGTGCGGAATCTCATCGGCCGTTCCCTCCCCGTGCGTGTCGACGTCGGCAGCGCAGGTGCCCTGGACGGGACCAGTCAATCGTGCGATTGTCTCGCACGTGTTACGCCGGTGCGACAACACGGCGACGGGCGGTGACGCGACCGGGCGCGGGGCGGGTCAGGCGCGGGGGGTCTCGCCGCGGGCGAGCGCGCCGAGCAGCTCCGTCAGCTGGCCGATCGTCTCGAGCGGCCATTGGCCGAGCGTCTCCGCCAGCCGGCGCTCGTGCGGGGCGCGCGCGGCGTTGAGCCGCTCGGTGCCCTCGGCGGTGATCGCGATGAGCCGTACGCGGCCGTCCGCCGGATCCGCGGTCCGTGAGACGAAACCCCGGTCCTCGAGCTCGCTCACGCTGCGGCTGGTCAGGCCCTTGTCCGCGCTCACCCGTTCGGCCAGCGCGGAGAGGGTGATGGGACCGGTCCGCTCGATGACCGTGAGGACCTTGTACGAGCCCGGCAGCATCCCGGGACTCGCGGTCTCGGCCGCCGTGACGTAGATGCGCCGCCACTCGGCCATGAGCTCCGAGAACGCGCCCTCCAGGGCGTGCATCGCCTCGATGCGCTCCGGGTCCTCCGGGGCGACGCCGTCGGGCGGCGCCCCGGAGGGGGAGGTCGTTGTCATCGGCGTGAGGTCTCCGTGGTGTCGGCGGCTGCGGCATCCGCACCGCTCGGGACCCTGATGCTACCCGTCGCGGTGAGGGACTCCATCGCCTCGGGGACGGAAACCGTCGCGAGGTCGGCCTCGCTGGCCTGGATCCGCTCGCTCGTCGTCATCCGCGTGAGCGGCTTGTTCGGGAGGAACAGGATGGCGATGAGGCTCACGATAGCGAACGGGACGGCGATCAGGAACGCGTGCGAGATGCCCTGCGCGTAGATGTCCTCGAAGGTGACGCGCAACGCGTGCGGCATCGAGGAGACCTTGGGGATCGAGCCCGACGCGAGGGTCGTGATCCACTTCTGCGCCTGGTCGCCGAGGGAGGCGATGGCCTTCCCGATGTCGTCCTTGCGGTCGGTGACCAATTCCGGGATGCGCGCGGCCACAGCCGCTCCCATCACCGAGACGCCGATCGTGCCGCCGAGGCTCCGGAAGAACGTGACGCCCGAACTGGCGACGCCGATCTGCGCCGGGTCGGTCGCGTTCTGCACGACCAGCACGAGGTTCTGCATCGTCATGCCCACGCCCGCGCCGAGCAGGAACATGTAGAGCGAGACGAGCGCGAAGTTCGTGTCGTAGTGGATGGTCGACAGCAGGTAGGTGCCGGCGATGAGGAGCACCCCGCCGGCGATGAGGTACGGCTTCCAGCGCCCGAACCGCGTGATGAGGGCGCCGACGCCCATCGAGGCGACGAGCAGGCCGCCGATCATCGGGATGGTCATCAGACCCGCCTCGGTCGGCGTGGCGCCGCGTGCGGACTGCATGAACTGGCTGAGGAACACCGACGCCCCGAACATCGCGAGCCCGGTCGCGATGGACGCGATCACGGCGAGCGTGAACGTGCGGTTGCGGAACGTCGAGAGCGGGATGAGCGGCTCCGTGACCTTCATCTCCACGATCACGAACAGGATCGTGCCGAGGATGGCGCCGCCCACCATGAGGATGGTCTGCATGCTCCACCAGTCGAAGCTCGAGCCGGCGAGGCTGATCCAGATGAGGAGCAGGGCGACCGAGGCCGCCAGGAGCACGATGCCGAGGTAGTCGATGCTGACCTTCCGCTTCGCGCGGGCGGGCACGTGCAGCGTCTTCTGAATGATCAGGAGCGCGGCGATCGCGAACGGGAGCGCGACGTAGAAGTTCCAGCGCCATCCGAAGCCGTCGGTGATGACGCCGCCGAGCAGCGGGCCGCCGACCGTGGCGACGGCCATGACGGCGCCGAAGAGGCCCATGTAGCGCCCGCGCTCGCGCGGGCTGATGATGTCGGCCATCAGCACCTGGCTGAGCGCGGCGAGCCCGCCGGCGCCGATGCCCTGGACGGCGCGGAAGGCGATGAGCGTGTTGGTGTCCTGCGAGAAGCCGGCCGCCGCGGTCGCGAGGACGAAGATCACGATCGCGAGCTGGAAGAGCAGCTTGCGGTTGAAGAGGTCGGCGAGCTTGCCCCAGATCGGGGTGGAGATCGCCGTGGTCAGCAGCGTGGCGGTGACGACCCACGTGAACGCGGTCTGGTCGCCGTTGAGGTCGTGGATGATGACCGGGAGCGACGTCGAGACGACGGTCGAGGCGAGCATCGACACGAACATGCCGAGGAGGAGGCCGGAGAGGGCCTCGAGCACCTGGCGACGGGACATCGCGGGCTTCGCGAGCACGTCGCTCGCCGAGCCGGATGCGGGCGTGGACATAGCGGATCCTTCGAGGAGTGAGAGTGGTGGCGCGGCACCGTCGGCGCGTGTAGTTGATGAAGCTCAACTGTTGACGAACATCAACTGTTGACGAAAGTCAACGATATACCCGAACGTTGACGAACGTCAACTATTCCCGCGCAGGTCGTTCATCGGTCGCAACCTGCCGCTCTCGCGGGGTCGGGGCATCCGAAAGCGACCCGATGCGCCCGATGACGCGCGGGGCGCGAGAGGGTGGGGACGCGCGTCGTCAAGGTTCATCGGTCGCAAACTGCCGCTCTCACGCTCCGGGCGCGCTCGAAAGCGACCTGTTGCGACCGATGAACGGGCTGGGGGCTGGGGGGGAGGAGAGGGTCAGTCGGCGAGGGCCAGCGCGCGGAACGGCTGACGGGCGGCGACGGGCCGCGGCATCCGCTCGCCGGCGTGGGGGGCGCCCGCGCTCCTCGTGAGCTGCGTGCGACGGTAGAGCTCGTCGATCAGCGACGTCGCGAGCTTCACGAGCTTGGCGATCTCGGCGTCGTCGCGATCGACCCACGCGCACTTCGGCTCGTCGTCGACGGGGACGAATCCGTCGTGCTCCTCCCACGCGACGAGCGTGCGCTCGGCGCCGATCACGTGCTGCTGCCACCACACCTGGCGGAGGTACGAACGCGGGATGCTGCGCCAGCTCTTGTTCGTCGTCTTGATCTCGGCGAGCGTGACGCGGCCGGATGCGTCGACGACGATCCCGTCGGGGGTGGCGAGGTGCCGGTGCTCGACGACGGCGCGGAACAGGACCGTGGACGGCTGGATGCCATGGGTCGCGGCGACCCAGCGCGCGATCTCGGGCTCGCGGCGGCGACCGTGGTCGGTGTAGGCGTTGCCCGAGAAGCCCGAGCCCATGAGCTTGGCGTCGGCGGCGCGGGGGATCGCCCGCTCGCTCGTGAGGGTCGCGACATCCGTCGCGGTGATGCCGCGGGACCGCGCCCGTACCCAGGCCACGCGATCGCGGGAGTCCGCGACGATGCGGGCGGCGAGCTCGGGGGTCACGTTCCGAGGCTACGCCGCCCGCGCGACATCCTCCGCCTGCGACACCCTGCCCCGCTCGCCCGAGCCCGCTGCGACACCCTGCCCCGCTCGCCCGAGCCCGCTGCGACACCCTGCCCCGCTCGCCCGAGCCCGCCGCCCGAGCCCGCCGCCCGTCGTCGAGTGCACGACTTGGCCTCGAATGCACGACCTGTCGACGCAAGCAGGTCGTCCATTGGGCGCGAAGTCGTACACTCGGCGACCTCTCCCCAGGGCGGTCCTCGGAGCAGCCATCCACCCCCGCCCTGCGCGGCGCGCAGCGGGACCGGGAACGCGGCGACGCTCAGGTGAACTTCGTGGATCTCAAGCTCCGTCGCCCGCACGCGCTCATCGAGGTCGACGGCGAGTCGAAGTACCTCGACGAGACACTGCGCTCCGGCAGGTCGCTGGAGGACGTTCTCCTCCGCGAGAAGCAGCGTGAGGACTGGATCCGCGGCGCTACGGGGCTCAGCCTGGCTCGTGTTGGAGCGGCGCACATCCGGACGCCGGAGGTGCTCGCCTCCCGCCTGGCCTCGTTCGGCATCCGTCCCGCGGTCTGAGACGCATTCAGCTCGCGAGTGCACGACTTCGCCGCGAATGCACGAGCTGTTCACGCGAACACGTCGTGCACTGGGCAACAAGTCGTGCACTCGGCGGGGAAGGGGGAGACGAGACGGGACTAGAGGGCCGAGATCTGCACGGGATGCCGGGATTTGGCGGGGTGCGGGGGAGGACGTAGACTGGGGGCAACCGAAGACCGCTGGTCATCGTCGTGCGCGTGCGCGGGACGATCGAAGCACTGCTCAGCAGGGGCCCGCGCAGGTGACACGAACGAATCTCCGATTCATGCTCCGTGCGCTTGCGCCGGAGCATTTTTGTTTGCGCAGCGCAGGCGGCCGAGGCCGACGCCCCGCCATCGCGGAGCGTCTCGTACAGAAACCCCGCGGGATCCGTTCCGCGGGGCGGACAAGGAGTGGCCATGGCGCAGAAGGACGCAACGGTCGCCGAGCTCACGAAGAACTTCGAGGACTCGACCGCCGTTCTGCTGACCGAGTACCGCGGTCTGACGGTTGCCCAGCTCAAGGAGCTGCGCAACAGCATTCGTCAGGACGCGGAATACGCCGTGGTGAAGAACACGCTGACCAAGATCGCGGCCAACAAGGCCGGGATCGACTCGCTGGACGACGACCTCAAGGGGCCGTCCGCCATCGCGTTCGTGCACGGTGACCCGGTCACCGTCGCGAAGGGTCTGCGTACCTTCGCCAAGGCACACCCTCTTCTCGTGATCAAGGGCGGGTACTTCGACGGTGCCCCCCTGAGCGCGGACGAGGTCAACAAGCTCGCCGATCTCGAGAGCCGTGAAGTCCTGCTGGCGAAGCTCGCCGGCGCGATGAAGGCCTCGATGACCAAGGCGGCATACGTCTTCAATGCGCTCCCGTCGAAGGCCGTTCGCACGGTCGACGCGCTGCGCGAGAAGCAGGAGCCCGCGGCCTGACCGGCCCCGGCGTAGTAGAACCCCGAATCAAGGAGAATCATCATGGCAAAGCTCAGCACTGAGCAGCTGCTCGACGCCTTCAAGGAGCTCACGCTCATCGAGCTCAGCGAGTTCGTCAAGGCCTTCGAGGAGACGTTCGACGTCACCGCCGCCGCGCCCGTCGCGGTCGCCGCTGCCGGCGCCCCCGCCGGTGGTGCCCCCGCCGAAGAGGCCGAGGAGAAGGACTCGTTCGACGTCGTCCTCGAGGCTGCCGGCGACAAGAAGATCCAGGTCATCAAGGTCGTCCGCGAGCTCACCTCGCTCGGCCTCGGTGAGGCCAAGGCCGTCGTCGACGGTGCCCCCAAGGCCGTGCTCGAGGGCGCGACCAAGGAGGCCGCCGAGAAGGCCAAGGCCGCTCTCGAGGAGGCCGGCGCTTCGGTCACCCTCAAGTAGTCGATCCCGACTTCTTCTTCGGATGCCCCGGACCCCGTGTCCGGGGCATCCGTGCGTCCGGGCATGGTTCCGTGCCGCCGACGACGCGACGCCGACCTCGGCGCGTCGCGAGAAACCTGAGTGACCCCCTCGTGTCGGCACGGGGTCGTCCGGTACCCTTGATCGACGGGCTCGAATCGTTTCGACCCTTTACCGTGTACAACTATCTCCCCCCTCGCGCCTGACCCCGGGTCCACCGGTGCCGACGCTTCCGCATCGATGCCGAACCGAATCGCCCTGTGACTGCCGACACCGCCACCATTCCCGTCATCCGCCCCGAAGAGACCGCCGCCGAGGCGTCGCGCCCCGACGACGTCGCCCGCGACCCCGCGGCCCCCGCGCCCGACCGCACGCCGACCGGCTCGGTCCGGACCGCGACCGGGTCGATCCGCGCGATCACGGGCGCCATCCGCATCCCACCCGCCACTGGCGCCATCCGCACCCTGGGCTCCGACCCGGCGACCGCCCCCATCATGCTCCACCCGGGCGACGCGATCCCCGCCGCCCGGCGCATCGTCTACGTCATCCTGCTCGGGGCGCTGACCGCTCTCGGACCGTTCACGGTCGACCTGTATCTGCCCGCGTTCCCCACGCTCGAGCAGGACTTCCAGACGACGGCCGCGGCGATCCAGCTGACCCTCACCGGGACGATGATCGGCTTCGGCCTCGGCCAGCTGATCGTCGGCCCCCTCAGTGACAAGCTGGGGCGCCGCATCCCGCTCCTCGTGGTGACCGGCGTGCACGTCGCGGCGAGCATCGCGGCCGCGCTCGCGCCGAGCCTGCTGCTGCTCGGCGGCGCGCGGGTCCTGATGGGGATGGGGGCTGCGGCGGGCGGCGTCGTCGCCATGGCGATCGTGCGCGACCTGTTCGGCGGGCGGCGCCTGGTCGTGATGCTCAGCAGGCTGGCCCTCGTCTCCGGTGCCGCGCCCGTCATCGCGCCGCTGATCGGCTCGGCGCTCCTCTCGGTCATGTCGTGGCACGGGATCTTCGTCGTCCTGGCCTGCTACGGCGCGGTGATGCTCGTCTGCGCGATCTTCCTCATCCCCGAGACGCTGCCCCGCGCCCGCCGTCAGGAGCGAGGCTCGACCACGGTGCTGCAGCGCTACGGCAGCGTGCTGCGGGACCGCGTGTTCATCGGCGTGCTCGTGATCGGCGCGATGACGTTCAGCGGACTGTTCTCGTACCTGTCCAGCTCGTCGTTCCTGTTCCAGCAGACGTACGGGTTCGACCCGCAGCAGTACGGGTTCCTGTTCGCCGCGAACTCGCTCGGGCTCGTCCTCGGGGTGCAGGCGGCCTCGCGCCTCGCGGCGCGATTCGGGCCTCAGTGGGTGCTCGCCTTCTCCACCTCGACGCTCGTCGTGGCCGCCATCGCGATCGCGGTCACCGATCAGCTGCACCTCGGCCTGTGGGGCACGATCATCCCGCTGTTCGTGTTCATGACCGCGTGCGGGTTCACGTTCCCGTGCGTGCAGGTGCTGTCGCTCGACCGGCACGGAAAGGCCGCCGGCACCGCCGCGTCCCTCATCGGGTTCGCGAACAACGCCGTCGCCGGCCTGATCTCGCCGATCGTGGGCCTGATCGCGGCGGGCGCGGGCATCACCGCGACCACGATGGCGGCCGTGATGATCGGCTGCGCCATCATCGGCGCGCTCGCGCTGTGGTTCATCGTGCGTCCGCGCACGGTGCCTCAGCTCACCCCCTGACCGCCGTCCCGTCGCGCCGCTAGCGTGGGGGAGTGACCTCTCCGTTCGTGCCCCTGCCCGCCGCCGCGCCGTCCACCGAAGGGACGGATGCCGCCGGCATCCTCCGCTTCATCGAGGCCGTGGAGGCTCATCCCGACCACGAGCCCCACGGGCTGATGATCCTGCGGCGCGGCCGCGTGATCGCGCAGGGATGGTGGGCGCCGTACACGCGCGAGCGGCGGCAGCTGGTGTACTCGCTGAGCAAGAGCTTCACCTCGGCGGCCGCGGGGCTCCTCTACGACGACGGGCTTCTCGACCTCGACCGGCCGGTGGTGTCCTTCTTCCCCGAGTTCGCCGACGAGATCACCGATCCGCGGAGCCGCGGCATCCTCGTCCGGCATGTCGCGTCGATGGCGACGGGACATCGCGACGACATGTACGACATCGCGTTCGGCGCGGATCCCGCCGAACCGGTGCGCGGCTTCCTCCTCCATCCGCCCGAGGAGGAGCCGGGCAGCGTGTTCGCCTACAACCAGCCGGCGACGTACACGCTGGCCGCGATCGTCCAGCGACTGGCGGGGCGCCGCCTCGTAGACCTCCTCCGCGAGCGGGTGCTGGACCCGATCGGCGCCGGGGAGCTGCGCTGGATGCAGCAGCCTGCGGGCCGCGACCTCGGCTATTCCGGATCGTTCATGACCACGGACACCGTCGCCCGGCTCGGACAGCTGCTCCTCCAGCGGGGCGAATGGGCAGGTCGCCGCATCCTCTCCGAGGAGTGGGTGCGGATGGCGACCTCTCCGCAGGTGTCCACCGCGGGCAACTGGGGGAACGGCCCCGATTCGGACTGGACGCAGGGCTACGGATTCCAGCACTGGATGGCGCGGCACGGCTTCCGGGGAGACGGCGCGTGGGGGCAGTACTGCGTCGTGCTGCCCGAGCATGACGCGGTCGTCGCGCTCCAGGGTCAGATCCCGGACATGCAGGGTCTGCTCGACCTGATGTGGGAGCACGTCCTCCCGGCGTTCGGGTCGGCGGGCACGGCCGAGGACGACGCGCGTCTCGCGGCGCACCTCGCCGACGCTGTGCTGCCCGCCGCGGCTGTCGACACCGCCGAGCTGTCGGACGCGGATGCGGCGGCGTGGGACGGAAGCGAGTTCGTCGCTGCGCGGCGCGGCGGAGCGGACGCCCGCGTGGACCGCGTCGGCACAGGCTGGCGCCTGGTGCTGACGACCGCCGGCGGACGCGTCGGGGCGGGCTTCGAGCCGGGACGCGGCTGGACGGTGTCGGACGACGCCGGCCCCGCCGTGGCGGTGAGCGGGGGTTTCGTCTCCTCGACGAGCCTTCAGCTCGACGTGGCGTTCCTCGAGACCCCGCACCGGCTGCACGTGACGCTCGAGCGTCCCGCCGATGACGGGGATCGCATCGGCGAGGTCACCACGCGATGGGAGACCGAGCCGCTGCACGGGGCGGATCCGGCGACGCTCACCGCCCCGCGGGACTGAGGGGGTCGTCCGGGCGCCGCACCGGCTGCAGCCGGAAGAGTCGGACCGTCCGGCCCGACGCCCGCTCGTACGACCGGTAGCCGGGCCACTGGCGCTCGATGCGGTCCCACGCGGCGTCCCGCTCCTCGTCCGGGATCAGCGACGCCCGCACCGGCATGCGGCGTCCGCGGACGGTGATCTCGGCATCCGGATGCGCGAGGAGGTTCCCGGTCCACGCGGGATGCCGCCCGCCGGCGAAGTTCGTCCCGGCCACGATCGCGCGACCCTGGCCGTCCGGGCAGTACATGAGCTGCGCGTCGCGCGGCGCGCCCGAGCGTGCGCCGACCGTGTGGAGCACGAGGGAGGGCACGAGGAGGCCGCTGATCGGCATCCTCCCGCCGCTGATGAACGAGAAGAAGCGCTCCAGCACGGGCATGATCCGAGGTCCGTACCGGCGGAACACCCGAGTGCGCGTCAGCGGGGCGATGGCGGTTCGCGCGATGTCGATGACCCGGGGCATGCCGCCATCATGCCCCACCGCGGTGGCTGCGCGTCGCTTCCGGCGCGTCCGTTCGAAAACCCGGATGGCCCGGATGGCGCGCCGGGTGCGTGGCGGTCCGTGCCGCGTGTCGCGGCGGTCGGTCCGCGTTCTCGCACCGGCGGCGCGGACGACCGGCGCCGCGCCGGCGGCCGCCGAGCGGGGAGCCTCAGCCCGTGCGGAGGGACCACGGGTCAGAATGGGGCGATGACCGCGGACGCCGAACGAGCCTCGGATGCCGCCGCCCGGCGCGCATCCGCCCGCCGCCTGCTCGTGCCGGGGCTCGTGCTGGTCGCGCTGTCGTGCGTGCTGGGGGCGTGGATCCTCGCCCGCGGCAACGACCCGTTCGTCGTCGACGCGTGGTGGAACGACCTGCTGACCGCGTGGGTCTCTCCGGTCGCGCTCGGCGTCTCCCGCTTCATGAACGCCGCGGGGGGAGGGCTGCTCGGGGTGCTCATCCTGCCGCTGGCACTCGCCGCGCTGCTGCTGCTCCTGCGCAGACCCTGGGCGGCTGCGTACTTCGTGGTCGCCGAGATCGGGAGTGCCGGCGGGGTTCAGGCGCTCAAGCATCTCTTCGGCCGCGCCCGTCCGGAGAACATCATCGTCATCAGCGACTTCGGGTCGTTCCCGTCCGGCCACGTGGCCAACGCGGCGACGATCGCGGCGGTGGCGTTCGTCCTGTTCCCGCGGGTCTGGACCGCCGTCGCCGGAGCGGCGTGGGTGGTGCTGATGGCCTTCAGTCGCACGTACCTCCACGCGCACTGGCTGAGCGACACGCTCGGCGGGGCGCTGATCGGATGCGGGGCGGCGCTGCTCGTCGCGGCCGCATTCGCCGGTCCGCTCCTGCGCGAGCACCGTGCCGTCGTCGCACGCCCGGCCGTCGGACCACCGACGAGCGACGGCCCGCCGCGGCGGCGCACGGAAGCTCCGTAGCACTCGGGTCGCACGGGTCCTCCTGGGCGTTCGTTCCGGGGGGATGCGCGCCTGCCGTCCGCGGAGCCGCGTCGCTAGGCTGTGCCCATGCCCGAGGACCCCGCCGTCACCGCTGCCAACGCCGAACTCGCACGCCTCCGCGCGGAGGCGGATGCGGCCGAGGCGCAGCTGAAGGCGGCGCAGGCCCGGGCGGCGCTCGCCGCCGCCGAGGCCGAGGCCGCGAAGGCGGCAGCCGGAACGCCCTCCGCGCCGGATGCCGCGACCGTGCCCGAGTCCGCATCCGCCGCACAGGAGGCCCCCGTGCCGGACGCCCCGGCGCCCGCGGATGCCCCCGCGCCAGACGCCGCCGCAGGGGCCGAAGCTCCCGCCCCCGCCCCCGCCCCCGCACCCGCGGCGTCGGGGCCGCTCGACGCCGCAGAGGTCGCCGCGATCGTCGCCGGCTACACCTTCGAAGAGGCGACCCTCGACCTGGGTGCTCTCGTCAACACCGAACCCGTGCCCTCGGCGCAGATCCGCATCCCGCTCGGCATGATGAACCGCCACGGACTCGTCGCCGGCGCCACCGGCACCGGCAAGACGCGCACCCTCCAGGGCCTCGCCGAGCAGCTCGCCGCGAACGGCGTGCCCGTGTTCGCCGCCGACATCAAGGGCGACCTCTCCGGCGTCGCGACCCCGGGGGAGTCGAGCGACAAGCTCCTCGCGCGGACACAGGCGATCGGGCAGGACTGGAAGCCCGAGGCATCCGTCACGGAGTATTTCGCGCTCGGCGGCGTCGGCAAGGGCGTTCCGGTGCGGGCGACGGTGTCGGGGTTCGGCCCGTTGCTGCTGAGCAAGGTCCTGGGGCTGAACGAGACGCAGGAGTCCAGCCTCGGTCTCGTCTTCCACTACGCCGACAGCGCGGGGCTCGCGCTGGTCGACCTGTCCGACCTGCGCGCCGTCCTCACCTACCTCACGAGCGACGAGGGCAAGGACGAGCTCAAGACGCTCGGCGGCCTGTCCGCGGCGACGGCGGGCGTGATCCTCCGCGAGCTCATCACCTTCGCGGATGCCGGTGCCGACGTGTTCTTCGGCGAGCCCGAGTTCGACGTGCAGGACTTCCTGCGCACCGCCCCCGACGGCCGCGGCGTGATCTCGCTGCTCGAGGTCCCCGGGGTCATCGACAAGCCGGAGCTGTTCTCGACGTTCCTCATGTACCTGCTCGCCGAGCTGTTCGAGATCCTCCCCGAGGTCGGGGACCTCGACAAGCCCAAGCTGGTGTTCTTCTTCGACGAGGCGCACCTCCTGTTCAAGGACGCATCGAAGGCGTTCCTCTCGGCGATCACGCAGACCGTGCGGCTCATCCGCTCCAAGGGGGTGGGAGTCTTCTTCGTGACGCAGACGCCGAAGGACGTCCCCTCGGACGTGCTGGCGCAGCTCGGCTCCCGCGTGCAGCACGCGCTGCGCGCGTTCACCCCCGATGACGCGAAGTCGCTGCGTGCGACGGTCGGCACGTACCCGAAGTCGGGATACGACCTGGAGCGCGTGCTGCAGGAGCTCGGCACCGGCGAGGCGATCGTCACGGTCATGAGCGAGAAGGGCGCGCCGACCCCGGTCGCCTGGACCCGCCTGCGCGCACCGCAGGGACTCATGTCGCCGACGCCCGATCCGCAGATCGTCGCTGCCGTGAACGCCTCGCCGCTCCTGGCGAAGTACGGCACCCCGATCGACCGCGAATCGGCGCGTGAGATCCTCACCGCCAAGATGAACGCCGCAGAACAGGCCGCGGCGGCGGAGCAGGCCGCGCTCGACAAGGCGAAGGCGGATGCGGAGCTCGCGAAGCAGCAGGCGGCGGCCGACAAGGCGAAGGCCGCGGCCGACAAGAAGGCGCAGGCCGAGTACGACCGTCTCATGAAGAAGACCGCCGGCACGACACGGACGACCCGGACGACCCGCGCGGCCGCGAAGTCGCCGATCGAGCAGGTGCTCAACTCCAAGACGACGCAGACGATCCTGAGCGGGGTCATCCGCGGCATCTTCGGCAACGGTCGCCGCTGACGGCGGGTGGTCGGCGCCGCCCCGACTTCCACTGAATGGTTCCGGACGGGCGCCGGCCGAGGGCCCCCACGTACGATAGCCCTATGGCGACGAAGGCACCGAAGACGGACATCGACGAGTCGAAGGTCGCGGTCTCGGGCCGCAAGAAGGTCGCCGTCGGGGTTCCCGCGGTACTGCACGCGCTCGAGATCTCGTACGAGCAGATGGGCGTCAAGCGCAGCGTCGAGACCCTGATGCGAGTGAACCAGAAGAACGGGTTCGACTGCCCCGGCTGCGCGTGGCCGGAAGCGGATCACCGGCACATCGCCGAGTTCTGCGAGAACGGTGCGAAGGCGGTCGCCGAGGAGGCGACGCTCCGTCGCGTCGAGCCCGCGTTCTTCGCCGCGCACTCGATCGCCGAGCTGGAGGCGCACGACGACTGGTGGCTCGGTCAGCAGGGGCGGCTGACCGACCCGATGATCCTCGACGAGGGCGCCACGCACTACCGCCCCATCTCGTGGGACGACGCGCTGCACGAGATCGCCACCGCCCTGCGCGACCTCGACGACCCCGACGAGGCCGTCTTCTACACGTCCGGCCGCACCTCCAACGAGGCGGCGTTCCTGTACCAGCTGCTCGTCCGGGGCCTTGGGACCAACAACCTTCCCGACTGCTCGAACATGTGCCACGAGTCATCCGGTTCAGCCCTCACCGAGACCCTGGGGATCGGCAAGGGCACGGTCTCGATCGACGACGTGCACAACGCCGACCTCTTGATCGTGGCCGGGCAGAACCCCGGTACGAACCACCCCCGCATGCTCAGCGCGCTCGAGAAGGCGAAGCAGAACGGCGCGACGATCGTCGCGGTAAATCCGCTGCCGGAGGCCGGACTGCTGCGGTTCGAGAACCCGCAGACGCCCCAGGGCGTCATCCTCGGCGGCACCAAGATGGCGGACGAGTTCGTGCAGATCCGCCTCGGCGGCGACCAGGCGCTCTTCCAGGCGATCGGCAAGCACCTGCTCGAGGTCGAGGAGCGGGACGGCGGAGTGCTCGACCACGACTTCATCGCGGCGCACACGAGCGGGTTCGACGACTACCGGCGTGCGATGGCGGATGCCTCGTGGGCAGAGCTCGTCGAGGCGACGGGAGTCGCGGAGGGGACGATGCGGCGCGTGGCCGAGCTCGTCCGCACGTCGCCCTCCACCATCGTCTGCTGGGCGATGGGCCTGACCCAGCACAAGCACGCGGTGGCCACCCTGCACGACGTCGTCAACGTCCTCCTGCTGCAGGGCAACATCGGGCGCCCCGGCGCCGGTGTGTGCCCGGTGCGCGGACACTCGAACGTGCAGGGCGATCGCACGATGGGGATCTACGAGAAGCCGTCGGAGGCGTTCCTCGCAGCCCTCGACGAGGAGTTCGGCTTCACCGCGCCGCGCGAGCACGGGTTCGACACGGTGCAGGCGATCCGCGCCATGCGCGACGGCCGGGCGCGAGTGTTCATGGCGATGGGCGGCAACTTCGTGTCCGCCACCCCCGACACCGCCGTGACCGAGGCCGCGCTGCGCAACATGGACCTCACGGTGCAGGTGTCGACGAAGCTCAACCGCTCGCACGTCGTCACCGGCCGGCGGGCGATCATCCTGCCGACGCTCGGTCGCACCGATCGGGACCGTCGCACCGGCCGGGACGGTGTGGCGCGCGAGCAGAAGATCACCGTCGAAGACTCGATGAGCGCCGTGCATGCGTCCCGCGGACGCCTCGCACCGCCGTCGGACGACCTGCTCAGCGAGGTCGCGATCATCGCCCGCATCTGCCGGCTCCTGTTCGGCGAGGACGCGGTCGGGACCCGGCCGGTGGAGGCATCCGACCGCCCCGGCGCCACGCATCCCGTCGAGCACGACCTCGGCCAGGCGGAGCGTTCGCCCGCGAACGAGCGCGCCCGCGCGGGAATCGAGGACGACGACGCTCGCGTGCAGCATCCCGCGAACGTGCCGCAGGCCGACTGGGCGGCGCTCGAGACCGACTACACACTGATCCGGAAGCACATCGCCAACGTCGTGCCCGGCTTCGACGACTTCGAGAAGCGCGTCGACAAGGGGCGGACCTTCATCCTCCCCAACGGCCCGCGCGACGCCCGCTCGTTCGCAACGGCCACCGGCAAGGCGATGTTCACCGTGAACGAACTGGAGTTCCCGCGCATCCCCGAGGGCCGAGTGATCCTGCAGACGCTCCGCTCGCACGACCAGTACAACACCACGATCTACGGCAAGGACGACCGCTACCGCGGCATCCACGGCGGTCGTCGCGTCGTGCTCGTCAACGCTGAGGATGTCGCGGCGCTGGGCTTCGCCGACGGCGAGATCGTCGACCTCGTTTCGGAATGGACGACGCCGAGCGGTGAGGTCGAGGAGAGGCGGGCGGAGGAATTCCGGATCGTGCCGTATCCGACCCCGCGTGGGAACGCCGCCGCGTATTATCCGGAGACGAACGTGCTGGTGCCGCTCGATTCCACGGCCGATGTGAGCGGGACGCCGACGTCGAAGTCGATCGTCGTGCGGTTCGAGCACCGGTCGTGACTGAATCTGCGACGCACACACGGATCGTAGGCTGAGCGGATGGCATATCCCGCAGCGGTCATCACCGTGTCCGACCGGTCGAGCGCCGGGGAACGCCCCGACGCCGGCGGACCGCTCGCCGTCGCCGCCCTCCGCGAGGCCGGCTGGGAGTGCGCCGACGCCGCGATCGTCGCCGACGGGGCCGACAGCGTCGAGGCGGCGCTGCGCGCGGCCTGCGGGTCCGGCGCGCGCCTGGTCGTGACGACCGGCGGCACGGGCGTGGGGCCGCGGGATGCCACGCCCGAGGGCACGACGCGCGTGATCGTGCGCGAGGTCCCCGGGATCGCCGAGGAGCTGCGGCGCCGGAGCGCGGCCGAGAAGCCCGCGGGGATGCTGTCGCGGGGCCTCGCCGGCGTGACCGACGCAGCGCTGATCGTGAACCTCCCCGGATCGCCGAAGGCCGTGGCATCCGGGATGCCCGTGATCCTGTCCGTCGCCCGACACGTGATCGAGCAGCTCGACGGCGGAGACCACCGCGCCGCGGGAGACCACGCATGACCGTCCGCATCGCGGCCGTCAGTGCGGAGCCGCTGGATCTCGCCGCCCACCTCGCCGCGGTCGCCGACCCGCGGATGGGTGCCGAGACGTCGTTCGTCGGGCGGGTGCGCGACCACGACCCGGATGCCGCATCCGCCGTCGTCGCCCTCGAGTACAGCGCGCATCCCGACGCGGAGGCGACGTTGCGCGCTCTGGCCGAGCGTGCGGTGGGGGAGACCGGGGCAGTGGTCGCCGTCAGTCACCGCGTCGGGCACCTCGACGTGGGCGACGCGGCGGTGGTGATCGCCGTGTCGGCGGCCCACCGCGACGAGGCGTTCACAGTGTGCCGCGCGATCATCGAGGCGATCAAGGTCGAGCTGCCGGTGTGGAAGCGCCAGGTCGAGGCCGACGGCACGACGGCGTGGAAGGGCCTCGGCGGCTGATCCGCGGAGCTCAGCCGCCGGCGAACGGGGGCAGGACGTCGACGACGGTGCCCGCGGTGAGGGGTGTGTCATCGTCCACGCGCGCGCCGTCGACGAGGACGGCGCAGCGGGCGAGGATCGCGCCGAGCGCAGGGTGGTCTGCCGTGAGGCCGTGGCGGAGGGCGCCGAGATCCGCCTCGGTGCGGTCCAGCCGCTCGGTGCCGGCGGCTTCCTCGGCCGCGGCGAACAGGCGGACGACGGGCATCAGGCCTCCCACTCCCCGGCGAGGGTGACGATCGCGTCGACGGCGGCTCTGACATCCTCCGGGCTCCCGCCCGCGCGACCGGCCACGAGCCCCGCGACGAAGGCGCTGAACGGGGCGGCGGGCCGGGCCACGCCGTTCGCCACATCCCGCGCGAGATCGAGGATGAGCGAGATCGGCACGTCCTCGGCGGCGAGTCCGAACCGTTCGCGGAGCGCATCCGCCCAGCGGTCGAGTGCTTCGGGCGGCAGGTGCTCGCTCATGTCGTCTCCTTCGTGGAGCGGGGAGGATCGGGCGGTGCGGGATCCGTGAACCTCTTCAGATCCTCCCATGTGTCGACGTCCGCGGCCGCGCCGCTCGCGTCGGCGACCACCGCGATGGCGAGGTCGTCGAGCAGGGCGCGAATGGAGGCGTTCTCACCGCGGTTCGGCAGCCGGGCGGCGGCGTCGCGGAGCCGCGCCGTGCGGTAGGCGCCGATGAGCCACTGCGGCCGGCCGGACGCGTCCGCCAGGCACAGCCCGTCGGTGTCGGAGGGGACGAGCAGGATGTCTCGCGCGAGCTGCGCGCTCGCGGCACGGACGCGGGGGAGGTCGCATGCCAGCACGAGCGTCACGGAGGGATCCACGGCTGCCGCCCAGGAGGCGAGTGCGGCGACCACGGCCGCCGCCGGTCCGGTGAACGGCGGATCTTCACGCACCCACGTGACGTCGGCCGCGGCGAGAGCGGGTGCCTCGGGCCCGACGACCGTGAGGGGGCTGCTCCCGGCGTCGCGGGCCGCGTGGATGGCGTGAGCGAGCAGTGACGCGCCGCCCACTTCGAGCAGCGGCTTCGCGATGCCGCCCATGCGGCTCGCACGCCCGCCCGCGAGGAGGATCGCCCCGAAGGTCGGCGCGGAGGTCATGGCTTCGGCCGTCGATTCCTGTGAGCGGGGCTCATGTCGCGTCGGGGGTCTCCACGGCTTCGCCCGGGCGGAACCAGGCGCCCGACTTCCCCCCGGTCTTCGCCACGATCCGGACGTCCGAGATCGAGGTCGCCTTGTCCATGCCCTTCACCATGTCCACGACGGCGAGGGCGGCGACCGACACCGCGGTGAGCGCCTCCATCTCGACACCCGTGCGGTCGGCGGTGCGCACGGTCGCCTCGATCGCGACGCCCTCGTCGACGATCGTGAGATCGACGGATGCCCCGTGCACCCCGATCACGTGCGCGAGCGGCAGCAGCTCCGGCGTCCGCTTGGCCGCCTGGATCCCGGCGATCCGCGCGACGGCGAGGACGTCTCCCTTGGGCACCGTCCCGTCGCGCAGGGCGGCCACCACCGAGGGTGCGCAGCGGACGAACCCGCGCGCGGTCGCGGACCGGACGGTGGGCTGCTTCTCGGTCACATCCACCATGCGGGCGTTCCCCGCGGCATCCAGGTGCGTGAAGCTCATGAGATCAGCATGACATCGACGAGTTCGCCGGCGGAGACGGCCGTGACGTCGGCGTCGACGATCGCGTAAGCCTCCGCGCGAGCGAGGCGGGCGCGGAGGTGCGAGGCCCCCGGACCGACCGGTCGCACCCCGCCGTCCTCGATCGCGACGGGCAGGTACTGCCGCCGGCCGGGCGGCGTCCTCCAGCCGGCGAGCGCCGGCAGACGCAGAATGCGGCGGCCGAGCTCCGTCCGCCCCTGCATCGCCAGCAGCGCCGGGCGCACGAAGACCTCGAACGAGACCGCCACGCTCACGGGATTCCCGGGCAGGCCGAAGAGCAGCGGGTGGCCGCCGCCGAAGCCCTGCGGCTTGCCCGGCTGCATCGCCACGCTGACGAACGACATCGGCAGGGTCGTCTTGACGACCTCGTACGCCCCCGCGCTCACGCCACCGGAGGTCACGATGGCGTCGGCGCCGAGGGCGGATGCCTCGGCCACCGCGGCGCGCAGGGCATCGCCGTCGTCAGCGACCGTGGTGCGGAGCACCACCTCGGCGCCCGTCTCGCGCACGAGCCCCTCGAGGAGCACGCTGTTCGACTCGACGATCTGCCCGCGCGCGAGTGGTGCGCCCGGCGGGCGGAGCTCGTCGCCGGTGGAGATGACGGCGACCCGGGGCAGGCGGGAGACGACGACCTCGGTCACACCCGCACCGGCCGCCGCGGCGAGCTGCCGCGAGCCGAGCAGCGTCCCCGCCGGCAGCAGCTCGCCCCCGAGGGGACAGTCCTCCCCGCGGCCGCGCACGTGCGCGCCGGCAGCGCGGGGGGCCGCGAGGACCTCGATGCGTCCGAGCGAGTCGGCCAAACCCCCGCGGGTCTCCTCGAACGGGACGACGGTGTCGGCGTCGGTCGGGACCGCGGCTCCGGTCATGATGCGCGCCGCCTGGCCGCGGGCGAGCGGCGGGTCGAGCGGCGACCCCGCGGGGAGGTCGGCGACCACCTCGAGCACGGCGGGACGGTCGGCCGCCGCATCCCGCACGTCGGCGAAGTGCACGGCGAAGCCGTCCATCGCGGAGTTGTCGAAGGGGGGCAGCTCGACGGCCGCGACCAGGGGTTCGCGCAGCGTGCGACCGAGGGCGGCGTCGACGGGCATCGTCGTCGCGTCGAGCGGCCGCACGGCGGCGAGCACGGAGGCCAGGTGCTCCTCGACGGTGATCACGACGCCGCGCCCGCCGGGGCCGAGGCGGCGTGGCGGCGGGTCCAGGCATCCATGCCACCGGCGAGGACCCATGCCTCCACCCCGGCCGCGCGCAGGGCACGGGCGGCGACGCGGGCGCGAGCCCCCACCTGGCAGACGACGACGACCGGTCCTTCGATGGCGGTCGGCTCCGCGAGTACGGCGGCGAGCGGCACGTGCAGCGCACCGGGGAAGGCGGCGACGGCGACCTCGTCGGCTTCGCGGACGTCGAGGACGGCACGGTCGTCCGGTTCGTCGACCTCGGGCACCGTGTCGACCGGGGCGTCGGTGGTGGCAGGTCGGGCGGCCGCGGCCGCCGCGCGAGCGGGGCGCAGCGCGATCTCGCGCTGGGTGGAAGCGAGCGCGTCGATGAGGAGGACGCGACCGAGGAGCGGTTCGCCGACGCCGGCCACGAGCTTGAGCGCCTCGCCCGCCATGAGCGCGCCGACCTGCAGGCACAGCGGGCCGAACACGCCGACGGCGGAGCACGCCGGCGCCTCGCTGCCCGGCGCGTACAGATCCGAGAGACGGGTCGCGACCCCCGGCTCGGGCGGACGCGACCAGAAGACGGTGACCTGCCCGGCGAACTCCTGCACGGTGCCCCAGACGAGCGGGACGCCCAGGCTCTCGCACGCGGATGCCACGGCCTCGCGGCTCGAGAACTCGTCCGAGCCGTCGACGACGAGGTCCGCGCCGGCGAGGAGCCGGGCGCCGTTGTCGGGCGTGAGCCGCTCTCGCACCGGCAGGACGCGCGTCGCGGAGAGCTCGCCCGCGACCCGCACCGCGCTGTCGGTCTTCGGGGCGCCCACATCGGAGAGGCGGTGCATGACCTGCCGCTGGAGGTTGGACAGGTCGACGACGTCGTCGTCGATGATCGTGAGGGTGCCGACGCCGGCCGCGGCGAGGGCCAGCACGACAGGCGATCCGAGGCCACCGGCGCCGACCACCGCCACATGCGCGGCGGCGATGCGGCGCTGTCCGATCTCGCCGAGGCGGTGGAGGCGCGCGTGCCGTGCCGTGCGCGTGCGCTCCTCGTCGCTGAGCGCGGCGATCGGCTCGACCAACGGTGGCAGGGGCATCCTCCCAGCGTAGTTCGCGGGCGGCGCCGGGGGTCGGTGCAGCCCCCCCCCGAGTCCGGTGGCCGGTTCGGCACGCCGCCGCGGTCCGGTGCGCCGGGGCGCAATGCGGCGTGCGCTGCGTTCGGAAAGCAGGGCGGTTGACGTCAACATGGCCCCGCACGGCACATGTTGACGTCAACACTCCTGCATTTCCGACGGCGATTGCGCGTGGGCGTCGGGTGCCCGATGGGCTCCTTGCCAGGAGCGGATGGCGAGGAGTCCGCAAAGGCGGAGAATTCGCGAACGAGAGACCGCGAATGCGGTGATAACGTGAGCCGCGTGACCACGGCGTACAAGATCTCGGATGCGGCGCGCCTCCTCGGAGTGAGCGACGACACGGTCCGACGCTGGGTCGACCAGGGCCTGCTGCCGGTGACCGACGCCAGCCCCGCGGAGATCCCGGGCGACGCGCTCGCCGAGCGCGCCGTCGAGCTCGCGCGCGCCGCCGACGACCCGACGAGCGTGCTCTCCAGCGCGCGCAACAGGTTCACGGGGCTCGTCACGCGCGTGCAGCGGGACGGCGTGATGGCTCAGGTCGACATCCAGTCGGGTCCGCATCGCATCGTGTCGCTCATGTCGTCGGAGGCGGTGGCCGACCTCGGGATCGAGGTCGGCTCGCTCGCGGTCGCCGTCGTCAAGGCCACCACCGTCATCGTCGAGACCCCCCGGAGCTGAACCCCATGCCGCGCAGGGACCTCCGTCGCATCGCCGCCACGGTGGCCGCGGCATCCATCGCCCTCGTCCTCGCCGGCTGCGCGGGTGCCGGAGCCCAGCCGTCGCCGTCGTCATCCGCACCGGCCGACGCGCTCAGCGGAAGCCTCACCGTGTTCGCCGCGGCCTCGCTGAAGTCATCGTTCGACGCGGCGGTCGCCGAGTTCGTCAAGGAGCATCCGAAGGTCACCGTCGAGCCGGCGAACTACGACGGGTCGAGCACGCTCGCGACCCAGATCATCGGCGGCGCCGAGGTCGACGTGTTCGCGTCGGCCGACGAGGCGAACATGAAGAAGGTCACCGACGGGGGTCTCGCCGTCGACCCCACCGATTTCGCCACGAACACGCTCGTGATCGCGGTGCCGAAGGACAATCCCGCGAAGATCAGCGGCCTCGCCGACCTCGGAAAGGGCGGCGTCAAGGTCGTGCTGTGCGCCCCGGAGGTGCCGTGCGGGGCCGCGGCGAAGACCCTCCTCGCCAACGAGGGGGTGACGGTGACTCCGGCGAGCCTCGAGCAGAACGTCACGGCCGTCCTCACCAAGGTGCGGAACGGCGAGGCGGATGCGGGGCTCGTCTACCGCACCGACGTCAAGGGCGACGAACAGGTCGACGCGATCGTCCCCGCCGGCGCCGACAAGGTGGTCAACACCTATCCGATCGTGGCGCTGAAGGCTGCACCGGATGCCGCCGTGGCCCGGGCGTTCGTGGATTTCATCGTGGGCGCCAAGGGGCAGGACATCCTCGCGTCCTTCGGTTTCGGGGCGCCGTGAGCCCTGGCGCCGCACGACGTTCGCGTGCGCGCGACGGATTCGTCCCGCCCATCATCGCGGTGCCCGCGGTCCTCGGACTCGCTCTGCTGGTGCTGCCGCTGGCGGCCCTGGTCGCCCGCGTCGACTGGACCACGTTCTGGCCGGACATCACGTCGCAGCCGGCGCTCGACGCGCTGCGGCTGTCGTTCGTGACCGGGCTGATCGCGACGGTCGCGTGCACCATCCTGGGGGTGCCGCTCGCGCTCGTGATCGCCCGATCCGGTGCCCGCACCGCTGCCGTGCTGCGCGCGATCGTCACCGTGCCGCTCGTGCTCCCTCCGATGGTCGGAGGCATCGCGCTGCTGTTCCTGTTCGGCCGCCGCGGATGGTTCGGCGCCCTCGGCCTGCAGATCCCCTTCACGACCACGGCGGTCGTGATCGCGCAGACCTTCGTGGCGCTGCCGTTCCTCGTCCTCGCGCTGGAGGGCGCGCTGCGCACCTCCGGTGTCGCGTTCGAGCGCACGGCCGCGGCGCTCGGAGCGGGCCGGTGGACGATCCTGCGCCGCGTGACGCTCCCACTCGCCGCCCCCGGGCTGTTGGCCGGGGTCATCCTGTGCTTCGCCCGCGCGATCGGCGAGTTCGGCGCCACCGCGCTGTTCGCCGGGAACGCGCCAGGGGTCACCCAGACCATGCCTCTCGCGATCTACACCGCGTTCAACGGCGCGGGCGTCCCGCAGGGCACGGCGGTCGCGCTCGCGCTGCTGCTCCTGATCACCGCGGTGGCGGTGCTGCTGCTCGTGCGCGCGTGGCGTCCCGGGACACCTCGATGACCGCGGTGGATGGGGGGCTCTCCGCGCGCGTCCGCGTGGAGCGGGGCGGGTTCCGGCTCGACGTCGCGCTCGCCGCGGATCCTGGCGAGACGGTCGCCGTGATGGGCCCGAGCGGTGCGGGCAAGTCCACGCTGCTCGGCGCGCTCGCCGGTCTCGTCCCCCTCGCCGGCGGAGAGGTGCGGGTGGGTGACCGCATCCTGGACGCCGCGGGCGGGCGCGGCGCCAGCGGGGATGCCGCGGGGCGTGGCTCGAGCGGGGATTCCGCGGGGCGCGGCGGCGCCGGGGATGCCGCGGACGGGCGCACCGGGGATGCCGCGGACGGGCGCGGCGCCAGCGGCGATGTCGCGGGCGGGCGCGGGCGCGCGGGCCGCGTCCGCGCCGGACGTGCCGCGGCCGGACGTGCCGCGGCCGGACGTGTCCACGTCGCGCCCGCCGCGCGTGGGGTCGTCCTGCTCGGGCAGGAGCCGCGCCTGTTCCCGCACCTGACGGTGCGTGAGAACGTCGCATTCGGCCCGCGTGCCCAGGGCGTGCCCGCCGTTCGGGCGCGTGCCGAGGCGGACGAGTGGCTGCGCCGGGTCGGGCTCCCCGACCGTGGCGGAGAGCGTCCGGGGGAGCTGTCGGGCGGGCAGCAGCAGCGCGTCGCGGTGGCTCGTGCCCTCGCGACGGGGCCGGAGGCGCTGCTGCTCGACGAGCCGCTCACATCCCTCGATCCCGAGACCGCGGGCGGCATCCGCGACGTGCTGCGTGAACTGCTCGGCACCGCGGTCGTCGCCACGCACGACGCACTCGACGCCGTCGTGCTCGCGCGGCGGCTCGTGGTCGTGGAGGACGGGCGGGTGGTGCAGTCGGGTCCGGTCCGCGAGGTGCTCGCCGCTCCCGCGACCCCCTACGTCGCCGCGATCGCCGGGGTGAACCGCGTGCTCGGCGTCGCCCGCGGCGGCCGCTGGGTGCGCGACGGCGTGGTGCTGGAGGCGTCGGATGCGGCATCCCGCGCCGCGGCAGCGGATGACGGCGTCGAGCTGGTCGCGATCTTCTCGCCGTCCGCCGCACGGCTCGTCCCCCTCGAGGCGCTCGGCACCGGCGCCGGGGACGGGGCGACGACGGTGCGGCGACTCGACCCCACTCCGGCGGGGGTGCGGGTGCGCACCGAGCTGTGCGACGTCGACATCCCGGTGGAGGATGCCGCGGGTCTCGCGTCCGGCTCGCCCGTCGGCGTCCGGGTCGCCGCGGCGGACGTGCGCCTTCGGCGCGCTGCTCAGCGGATCTCGTAGGTGCCGTCGAGGCGCGCGCGGGCGATCACGTGCCCCGCCATCGCCCGGATCGTGTCGTCGAGGCGGAATATGCCGGGCAGGTCGACGGGCTCGGCCAGGGCGAACAGCTGGAAGACGTAGGAGTGCGGTCCGTGCGAGCGGACCGGAAGCGGTCCCGCGTAGCCGCGGCGTCCGAGTCCACCCGCCCCGTGCACGAGTCCGTCGACGGGGCTGGGGTTCGCGAGACCGTTCTCGGGGATGCCGCCGAGGGCGGGATCGATACCCCGTGTGAGCGCGTGGGTCGCCGGTCTGCTGAGCGGCACGTCGGGGTCCTGCACGATGAGGACGAGCTCGCGGGTCGCGGCCGGCGGGGCCGTCCACGTCAGGGCGGGGGAGATGTTCTCGCCCCGGAGCCTGCCGCGATGACGCTCGGGGATCGCGGCGCCGTGGTCGAACGCCGGACTGGAGAGCGTGAAGCTCTCGGGCGCCTGGAGGTCGGGGTGCGCCCAGGCGAGGGTGTCGTGTCCCGCGCGCCGGTTGCGCAGCAGGACGCCGAGGGGATTGGCGGGCATGGGGTCTCTTTCTCGAAGCGGGTCGGGCTCGGAACGGTCGGGCTCGGAACGGGCGGGCTCGGAGCGGGTCAGGCCGCGGGTGCGGTCCGGTCGGGGGTACGCAGCGCGCGGTCGACGATGGTCAACGCGGTCGCGACGACACTGACACCGATCATGATGATGCCGATGACATGGACGCCGGCGTCGCTCGCTTCGGTGTGGAACACGATTCCGGTGACCGCGGACGAGGCGATGGATCCGAGGTATCCGAAGGTGCGGAAGAGTCCCGACGCCACACCGAGCTGCTCGGCCGGTGCCTGGAGGTAGAGGGCGAGCTGATTGCCGCTCGATGCGGTGCCGAGCACGACGCCGAAGATCACGGTGATCAGGACGATCCATCCGATGCCAGAGTCCGACGTGAGGAACAGCACCCCCACGGAGCCGACGAGGCTCGCGACGGCGGCGACGATGAGGGGTCCGCGCACGAGGTTCCGCCGCGAGATCGGGGCCACCACGATCCCGGAGATCACGCTCATCGGCAGCAGCAGCAGGCCGGCCGCGAGGGCGGACATGCCCCGGGCGGCCTCCATCCACTGGGTGATGCCGTACATCACCACGTACACGCACAGCGCGACCAGGGCGAACCTCAGGTAGGTGCGGGTCAGGGACGCGTTGCGAACGAGCAGATGGATGTCGAGGAAGGGCGACGCCGCCCGCAGCTCCCAGAACGTCAGCGCGACGAACAGGACCACGGCCGCCGCCAACAGCAGCCAGATCGGGTTCTGCAGGCTGAACAGGAAGCCGAGCAGGGCCGTCATCGCCAGCGCGAAGACGAGGATGCCGAGCAGGTCGATGCTCGACACCACGCCCCGGACGGAGCGGGGCGCGCCCGGGGCGGGGTCGCGGGGGACCCACATCAGCGCCGCGACCAGCGCGATCGCCGCGACCGGGACGTTGACGAGGAACACCCACCGCCATCCGACGGTCTGCACGAGAACGCCGCCGATCGGGAGGCCCAGCGCCGCGGTGGCCAGCGCGGAGATCTGGAGGCCGCCGAGCACGCCGCCGGGCGGCTTCGTCATCCCCGCGGTCGCGGCGCGGCGCTGGATGAGCATCATGGCGGACGGGTACGCGCACGAGGTGCCGAGGCCGATCAGAACCCGTGCGATCAGGACCGCCGCGAGATTCGGCCCCGCCCCGCCGAGCGCGCCGCCGAGCAGCACGAGCACGATGCCGGCGAGGAACACGCGGCGGGCGCCGAAGACGGCGGCGAGCTTGCCGGCCGTCGGCTGCGCGATCGCGCTCGCGAGGTACAGCGCGGTGACGAGCGATGCCGTCTGGCCGATCGGCACGTCCAGACCCGTCGCGATCGGCACGAGCGCGGTCGCGATCATCGAGCTGTTGACCGGGTTCAGCGCGGAGCCGATGTAGAGCGGGGTCGTGAATCGCCAGGAGAAGGGGCGGCCCGCGTCGATGGCGCGGACGGAGGGGGATGGCATGGGCGTTCTCCGAGGACGATGCCGTCATCGATCCGGATGGATCGATGTTTAGGTGTACTAAAGACTTTCTTTTAGGTAGACTAATGAACTATGGACCGGGACGCAAGCCGCACGGAGACCGGCGACGTCGAGGATGCCGGGCTCGGCGCCCAGGTGCGCTCCACCGTCTCCCGGCTCTATCGCCGGTTCCGCAGCGAGCGGCCCGAGGGCAGCCTGGGGGATGCGGCGCTCGACGTCCTCCTCCGGCTCCACAAGAGCGGGCCGCAGACCCTCACCGAGCTCAGCGAGTACGGCCAGGTGGCACCCGCATCGATGAGCCAGAGCGTCAACCGGCTCACCTCGGCGGGCTATGCCGTGCGCACCCCCGATCCGGACGACGGGCGGAAGGTGCGGTTCCGCATCACGGCGGAGGGCGCCGAGGTCGCCCATGCGACGCGGGCACAGCGTCATGCCTGGCTGGATGCCCACCTGGGCGGACTGAGCGAAGACGATCAGCGGGCGATCGCGCACGCGTGCGCGCTGCTCAGCCGCATCGCCGACTCCTGATCCGGGTGGCCCGGCCCCGTAGACTCCCGGGGTGTCCCGCATCCGACCGTTCCGCCCGGGCGACGAAGCCGCACTCGCCGACATCTGCCTGCGGACCGCAGACCTGGGTGGGGACGCGACGGGTCTGCTCGACGACGACCGCCTGTGGGCCGAGGTCTTCGTGCTGCCGTACGTCGCGCGGCATCCGGACCTGACCTTCGTGGTCGAGACCGACGATGGCCGTGTCGCCGGCTACATCGTGGGCGCCCCCGACACGGACGACTTCGAGCGGTGGTTCCGCACGGAGTGGTGGCCTCGCGTGGCGGCCGGGTGGCCGCTCCCCGCCGCGGAGCGGACGCGGCAGGACGGGCTCCTGCGCTACGCCTACGGTCGCGGGGCGGAGCCCGATCCGTACCAGTCCGACGGGTACCCGGCGCATCTGCACATCGATCTCCTCCCCGAGCTGCAGGGGGAGGGGTGGGGCCGTCGTCTCATCCAGACGCTGGCGGAGGCGCTGCGGGAGCGTGGCGTCGCCGGCGTCCACCTGGTCGCGGGCGCCGACAACGCCGGGGCGGTCGCCTTCTACCCGCGCGTGGGCTTCGTCCCGCTGCCCGGGCCGCCGTCGGTGCGGGCGTTCGGGATGCGCCTCTCCTAGTCGCCGTCCTCGGACGGCGCCCCGTCGCCCAGGGTGCGGACGCGGCGCCGCTCGCGCAGCGGCGCGACGCCCGTGTCGCCCACGATCCGCGCGTCGTCCTTCACCGCGCCGTCCTCGCGCCATCCGTGACGCTCGTAGAAGGCCGCGGCGCGCTCGTTCCCGTCGAGCACCCACAGGGATGCCTCCCGGTAGCCGGCCGCCACGAGCGCGTCCTCGGCTGCGATCATGAGGGCGTGGCCGACGCCGGTCGACCAGTGCGACGGCAGCGTGTAGATCGCGTAGAGCTCGCCCCGATCCGGGCCGCCGTCATCGCGCGACGGTCCGGTGGAAGCCCAGCCGACGACGGCGCCGTCGATCTCCGCGACGAGCTGCGTTGTGCGCGGGTCGGCGGTGTACTCGTTCCAGCGCTCCGCCCGCACCTGGGCTTCGCGGTCGACGTCCATGCGGTCCAGGAGCACGGGGTCGATGAGATCGGCGTAGGCGGCGCGCCACGTGTGGACGCGGACGACGGCGATCGCGCGGGCATCCGCCCGGGTGGCGGCTCGGACGACGACGGTCATGGATCGACGCTAGCGCGCACCCGTCCGCGGGTCGCTACCCGGCGAGGCGGCCGTCCTCGAGACGGACGATGCGGTCCACGGACGCCGCGGGCACGTCGACGTGCGAGATCAGCAGCACCGCCTGCTGCGGGCCGACCGCTCCCAGCAGATCGCCGAGCAGTGCGTCGGATGCCGTGGGGTCGACGCCCGCGGTCGGCTCGTCGAGCACGAGCACCGGGAATCCGGCGAGGACGGCGCGGGCGAGCGCGAGGCGCTGCGCCTGTCCGCCGGACACCAGCGCTCCGCGCTCGCCGACGCGCGCGTCGAGCCCTCCGCGGTCGCGCACCCATGACGCGAGCCGCACGCGGTCCAGGACGCTCCACAGCTCGGCGTCGTCTGCGGTGTCGTGCGCGAAGAGGAGGTTCTGCCTGATGGACTCGTCGAACAGGTACGGCGCCTGCTCGCACAGCCCGACCACACGGCGCACCTCGTCGGGCGGGAGCGTGCGCGCCTCGACCCCGTCGATACGGTACGACCCGGTGTACTCGAGGAACCGCACCAGCACGTGGGCGAGCGTGGTCTTTCCGGCCCCGCTCGGTCCGGTGACGAGGACGCGCTCGCCGGGCCGCAGCTGCAGATCCACGTCGCGGAGCCGGCCCTCCTCGTCGTCCT